>OJDV01000011.1_pt1 | contig 230570 bp, 216 predicted proteins | sample 1592911 | NCBI WGS metagenome assembly OJDV01 (sample SAMN05416860, study PRJEB24817) | seawater metagenome | isolation source: Sea water | place: Canada:Atlantic | collected 2013-11
CTGGTCCTCCGCTTTCCTAACTATAGGGGCGGACCACTTCAAAGGGGGAGGCTCACCTGAGCTTAGAGGTTACTTTCCCCGATCTGAACAGCTGTCCCCAAAAGCTACTCATTTTACTTTCGAAGATATTGATTGTGATACCGAAGCGGGGGTGATTGCTGAGATCCTGGACAGCTATGCATTAGAGACGGCGTTGTCGGTCGACAGTGACCTGTACAGCGGCGATTTCAGCCACAGGCTGGCTTCTGCGAGAGCGTTTCGCTGGGGAGTGGTCTGCGAGATCATCATGAAAACCGTAGGGGAGGCCTGCGCAGAGAAGTCAGGTGTTTTGACAGGTGAGCAATTCATTAATGCGTGGGTATCGAAAACCAACATGACTGAGGCTGTTACGCCATTTAATCACCCAGGTTACACATCGATGTTTCGGAAAGATAAGTTGTCCTGGAAAGCTATTCCTGACTGACCTATCCAGAACCTCCCGCTACCATCAGCCCCGCTTTACGCGGGCTTTGTTGTGCTTGGTGCTTCGAATTTCTGCATGGTTTTGTGTGGGCGTTCTTACCTCAAACGTTTTTGCGCATGCTTTGTCCTTTTGCGCATGCTTTGAAGTTTAACGGATTTTTTCGGGTGGATCAGGTGTTTGATGTAATTTACAAAAACGGCTTCCAGATAGGGCCAGTTTTTCGGATGCGCACACTTTTGGTTTATCTGGCTGCCGCGCTTCCGGCGGAACAGGGATGGGCGGCCGCCCTACATGAACTTTTTTCGCTCCGGCCATTGGCTCGCCCGCGCGGCGATCCATATTGTAGCCTCCAAGCAAGGAGAGCACGATGAGCGAGACGATAAAAGTCAACGGGTCTGACCACCTCATGCCTGCCGATGCGCGGGTCTCGCTTCTGGATTTCCTCAGACATTATGTCGGCCTTACCGGAACAAAAAAAGGCTGTGATCATGGTCAGTGCGGCGCCTGCACGGTGCTGGTAGACGGAGTCAGGATCAACAGTTGTCTGACGCTGGCCGCGATGCACGGGCAGCAGGAGGTAACGACGATCGAGGGGCTCGGCACGCCAGATGCGCCTTCGGACCTGCAAAAAGCCTTTCTGGAGCATGACGGTTTTCAGTGCGGCTATTGCACACCGGGCCAGATCTGTTCGGCGACCGCGCTGCTGGACGAAATCCGCGCCGAATGGCCAAGCGACGCGAGCGATGACCTCAACGCGCCTTCGCTTTCCGACGAGGAGATCCGCGAGCGGATGAGCGGTAACCTTTGTCGATGCGGTGCCTACGCCAACATCCTCGCGGCGATCCGCCAGGTCGCGGAGACCGGGGCGTGAGGCCGTTCGACTACATCCGGCCCACCGACGCGGCGGATGCCGCGGAGCGGATCTCTGGTGCGGGCGTGAAGGCCATTGCAGGCGGCACCAACCTGCTCGACCTGATGAAGCTGCAGGTCGAAACGCCCAAGGTTCTGGTCGATGTCGGTCGGCTCGACATGGCATCCATCGCGGAGGATGGGGCGGGCCTGCGCATCGGCGCGCTTGTGACCAACACCAACACGGCCAACCACGCCCGCGTTCGCGCCGATTACGCCGTTCTGGCGCGTACAATTCTGGCCGGGGCCACCCAGCAGCTTCGGAACAAGGCCACCACAGGCGGCAACCTTTGCCAGCGCACCCGCTGCACCTATTTCACCAACACCGACCAGCCCTGCAACAAGCGTAAGCCCGGATCCGGCTGCGGCGCGATTGGCGGGGTCGCACGCCTGCACGCGATCCTCGGCGCCAGTGACCAATGCATCGCCACCTATCCCGGCGACATGGCCGTGGCGATGGCCGCACTCGATGCGAAGGTCCACCTGACGGGCGGCGCAACAGGCGAGCGCACGGTCCCGGTCCGGGACTTCCACAACCTGCCGGGTCAGACGCCGTGGCAGGAAAATGTGCTGGAAACTGGCGAGATTATCACTGCCGTCACGCTGCCGCCGCCGGTGAGAGCCCGGCAGATCTACCGCAAGGTGCGCGAACGCTCGTCCTACGCGTTCGCTCTGGTCTCCGTCGCCGCGATTATCGCAAAGGAGGGCGGCAAGATCGCGCGGGCCGACCTCGCCTTCGGCGGGCTCGCCCACAAGCCCTGGCACGACCCGCGGCTCTCGGAGCTGCTCGTTGGAGAGACCCCGTCGCCTGCGCTTTTCGAAAAGGTCGCCGACACGCTTCTCGACAGCGCGGACGCACGCGGCGGCAGCGATTTTAAGATACCTCTCGCGCGGCGAACCCTGATCGCCGTCCTCACCGAAGCCACGGAGGACCAGTTATGACCGCTTATTTCAAGCAGGACGGACCCGTCGACGGAGCTGCTCTCGACGGCATGGCGCAGGGCGTGCTGGGCCGCCCCGTGCCCCGGATCGAAGGGCTGGCCAAGGTGACCGGCACCGCGACCTATGCCGCCGAATACGACGTGGCCAACCTTGCCGAAGGTGTCTTTGTCACCGCCACGATCACGAGAGGCGTCGTGAAATCCATCGCCAGCGAGGCCGCCCGCGCCATGCCCGGCGTGCTGGCTGTGATCTCGGAAGCGCGCATGACGACCCGCGCCGCACAAGGCACCGCCGGGGAAGCGCCCGAACAGGAACCGCAGCGCGTCTCCTACTGGGGCCAGCCCATCGCGCTCGTCGTCGCCGAGACTTTCGAGCAGGCGCGCGACGCGGCAAAGCAGTTGGTCGTCGAATACGACGCAGACACGGGCGTCGCCCTCGACCCCGCCACCGCCACGTCTGAGCCGCAAGAGGACGAGGCCATCGACATGGGCGACCTCAACGCCGCGATGCAGGCGGCCACATACAGCGTCGACATGACCGTCGAGACCGAGGGCCATGCCTCTGCCGCGATGGAGCCCCATGCCGCCATTGCCGCTTGGGAGGGGGATAAGCTCACCGTTCACGCCTCGTTGCAGATGCTGAACTACAATATCTCCGAGTTGGCGGACGCGCTGGACATGGACGAGACAAACATCCGGCTGGTCTCCGCCTATGTCGGCGGCGGCTTCGGCTCGAAGCTCGGGATCAGCGAGGACGTCGTCGCCGCCGCACTTGCCTCGCGTGAACTGGGTCGGCCGGTGCGCGTCGTTATGTCCCGCCAGCAGGTATTTCAATGCATCATGCGCCGCTCCGAGACCTGGCAACGACTGCGCCTTGCATGCGACGCCGACGGTAAGCTCACCGGGTTCGGCCACCAAGCGCGTGTCTCGAACCTGCCGGGAGAAACCTTTGCCGAGCCGGTGCTGCAATCCTCGCACTTCCTCTACGCCGCGCCGAACAGGTCGCTGTCGATGGACCTCGTCCGCATCCATCGGATGACCGCCGGATCGGTCCGCGCGCCGGGCGAGGCGGTAGGCATGCCGGCGCTGGAAATGGCGATGGACGAACTGGCGGAGAAGGCCGGGATCGACCCCGTCGCCTTCCGACTGCGCAACATCCCAGACCGCGATCCTGAAGGGAATTTGCCCTTCACATCGCACGGCCTTGCCGAATGCCTGAGGCAAGGGGCCGAGGCTTTTGGCTGGGAAAGCGGCACTCGTAAGCCGCGGCACCGCCGCGAGGGCGAGTGGTGGATCGGAACCGGCATGGCCAGCGCCGCTCGCGTCCACAACGCGAGCGAGGCCAAGGCTCGGGTGCGGCTGACCGCCGATGGGCGGGCCGAGGTCGAGACCGACATGACCGATATCGGCACCGGCACCTACACGATCTGCGCCCAGATCGCGGGCGAGATGCTGGGCCTGCCGATGGATCGCGTTACCGTAAGCCTTGGCGACACCGACTATCCACGCGGTCCGGGATCGGGTGGCAGCTGGGGCGCGCCCTCTATCGGGTCCGCCGTTTACCTCGCCTGCAAGGCTCTGCGCGGGCAGCTTGCCAAACGGGGCAACATTGACGAAGCGGACCTCGTTCTGAAGGACGGCGCGGTCGAAGGCGGTCGCAGCGTTGCCGACCTTATTGGGGGCGAGGTGCTGGAAGAGATCGGCCATTACGAACCCGGTACTAATGAGCACGATTACACCTCCTCAGGCTTCGGCGCCTTCTTCGCCGAGGTGCGGGTGAACCACTGGACCGGTGAGACCCGCGTGGACCGGATGACCGGCGCTTTCGGCTTCGGTCGGGTGCTCAACGAAAAGACCGCGCGCTCGCAATGCCTTGGCGGCATCACCTGGAGCATCGGCACAGCCCTGACCGAGGCGCTGCATTTTGATCCCCGCGACGGGCACCTCGCGAACCCGGACCTGGCCGAATACCACGTGCCGGTCCACCGCGACGTGCGCGAGGTCGAGGTGCTCATGCTGCAAGAACGCGACCCGCTGGCAAGCGCGATCCAGGCCAAGGGCATCGGCGAGCTTGGCATGTGCGGCGGCGCGGGCGCGATTGCGAATGCGATCTACAACGCCTGCGGTGTACGGTTGCGCCAGCTTCCGATGACGCCTGACCGCGTCCTTGCATGCCTGCGCGACTAAAGGGCAGGCCGTCGCCACGACCCCGCACCGGATCACGTGCGTATCGATGCGGGGTTTCCACACGAACCCATTGATCCACCATGCCGTCCCCCATCGGACACCCGCCGCAGACGGCACGTCAAGTCCCACAATGCGGCGCTGGGCTTGAGGTCAGCTTTGAGCCCGTTTTGATGGATGCTGTGGTTTGTGCGAGCGTCCGATAGCACGGAGAGGGTCATAAGCTTTTAACAACGCCTCAGGTCTTGAATGGATTTTCGAAGGCCTCAACCGAGGTGGTTTAGGCATGTATCAAAAGGGAAGGCTTTGGGAACGTAGCTCTAAGAGTATCTAGAAAGAGCGGTTGCGAAGCACGCACAGTTTTCACCGATACTAATGTAAATCCGTGGTTGGGGCTTGTGCGGAGAGCATAAACAGCCATATACCATCCATATGGATGGAGAAACTTCATGAGTAACGTGAGACAACTACGCGATAAGCAACCCGAGAATGAAAAGATTACAATCAATCTTGGCTTTGTCGATCTGGGCCGTATTGATCTGCTGGTGCAGGAAGGCTTCTACTCCAACAGAAGTGATCTGATCCGAGCAGCGATCCGCAACCAACTCGAAAGCCACGGAGATGCCGTCAGTAAATCGCTCGAGCGGCACACGATGGAGCTTGGGTTGCGGGATTATTCGGTCGGCGATCTTGAGGCGGTGCGGGATGCCGGTGAGGTTCTACACATCAAAGTCGTTGGACTTGCCCGGTTTGATCCCGACGTCACACCGGAACTGGCGCTTCAGACAATCGCTTCAATTACTGTGCTGGGTGCTTTGCAAGCCAGCGCGGAACTCAAAAAGGCACTTGCCGACCGCATCAAATAGGATGCGCGCAACATAAATAGGAAAACCAGATGAAATTCTTCAACGTCGGCGCGATGCGTCCGGCGACCGATGGCGCACGGCTGTCGGCAGCCAACGATCTTGTTCAACGCACGCTTGCCCGGCACGGCCTCGTTCCACAAGCTGGAAACGCGATACAGCAGAAAATGCCCGTCCTACCATCGCTCAACAGCATGCTGGATCAATTTGCAGGTGCAACCGGCAATGCCGATGCAGTTGACATAACGATACCAGAGGATGCGCAGTTCAGGCGGGATACCTTTACCTGCCCCGCGGGCAGCCGCACCTATCGGACCTACATCCCTGCCTCGTCGGCAATGGGCGTCACAGGAGTCGTCATGATGTTGCATGGTTGCACCCAGACGCCCGAGGATTTTGCGACAGGGACCGGTATGAATATACTCGCCGAGCAACATAGGTTCATCGTGGTCTACCCGGCGCAATCGCGCGGTGGAAATGCGCAATCATGCTGGAACTGGTTCAGCCGAGGAGACCAGAGACGCGGTAAAGGTGAACCATCTATATTGGCAGGGATCGCGTCATCGGTTGCTAAAGAGCACGGTGTTTTACGAGATAAGACATTCGTTGCCGGACTATCCGCTGGAGCGGCGATGGCAGTCATTCTGGGCGAAACCTACGACGACGTATTTGCAGCGGTAGGGGCGCATTCCGGATTGCCCACAGGAGCAGCAAAAGACGTAGCGTCCGCATTTTCTGCCATGGCGGGCGCCGCTCTTGATCCCGCACCGCAGCCTGAACCGGCAGTCTCAACCCGGACAATCGTCTTTCATGGCACAGCGGATGCAACGGTGCATCCGTCTAACGGGGCGGCGATTGCACGGCGGGCGGCGGGCTTGAATGCGCGTCAGAGCATTGAGACAGAATGCAATGGCACCGCAGCAGGACGCCGTTTTACACGCATCATCTCCAGCGATCTGCAAGGCAAACCCATTGTCGAACACTGGGCGATCGAGGGGCAAGGCCATGCTTGGTCCGGCGGGCAGGCGTCCGGCTCCTACACAGATGCAAAAGGGCCAGACGCCAGCGCCGAAATGATCCGCTTCTTTTATAATTCCACCGAGAAGGACCTTTGAGATGACACAGATGACATAGACGTTTGACTTCGTAGCCGAACCCGTACCCGGTCCGAAATGGGCTGTGCGCTGGAACAGGTCATGGCCCGCCTACGAGTCATGGTTTATAGCGCGCGGCGGCGATCAGGGACCATCGCGAATAAAAGGGCCGTGATGCATTGAAGCGCTACATGCCCGAACTGGTCCCGACTTACGATCGTTTGGTCGCCGTCGCAGGTGGGTCCGACCGCGCGGCACGCTTCTTATCGACATGGTGCCCGCCCACCTATCTCGGTGGCTGTTCTCTTGCCGCCGTTTCCAGCAAGAAAGACGTCCGGTTTGTGCGCAACTATGGTCTATCACCAGAGTTGAAGGAAAGGCTTCTTTTGCCCACTGAATGGTCCGGGCGGGCCGTCATGGGTATGGTCGAATTCCTGTACGGTTTGTCTGACGGAATAAACGGTGCAGGGCTCGGTGTCGCACTGGCTTATGGTGGCCGTTCTGAAGGTGGACAGGGGTTTGGCGTGACAACGATTGTGCGCTTTGTGCTGGAGACCTGCGATACCGTCGATGAGGCATTGTCGGCTTTGAAACGGGTGCCGTCCCACATGGCTTATAGTCTCGTGCTTGCGGATGCCTCCGGCCAGACGGCAAGCGTGGAACTGGCTCCGGGCGGCGACTTGACGATCATGCCGACAGCGGTTGCGACCAATCATAAAAGTGGCAAGACGTAAGCGGACCGACCCGCCTTCACGCGTACATTTGAGCGCCGCGCATGTTTGGGAAAATTGTAGTGCAACCCCCGGAAACTCAACCGGAAGTTTCTCAAGTCACCACTCTTGCAGGATAGATATGCGCAAGGCTTTGGAACGTTGTTTACGGCCGAATATGATCCAAAAGCACTTACGCTTGGCCTGACGTCAAAGGGAGCCTGCTGGAACCAAGCGATTCATGAATTTGCCGAAGGTCAGCATACCATCAATTACGCACAGGATAGTGCGCTAGGAGTGACCTACAACACAGATGGTGTGAGTTGCGGGGGCGTTGACTGGTCACAAGCGGCATCAGTCGATTGGAACGCGGTAGCGCAAGACTACGCAAACGGACGGGGCAGGGAGATCAGTACATATTTTTTCTCCAAGACGACGGATCTACAAAATCTGCCCGATAAAGTGAGATGCGAGTTCCATAGCCGTCCTTCCAAAGTTGGGCGGCTATCGAAATACAACATTGTTTACTGCGTACCCTGAGCGTCAAACGGCGAAAGACTACGGATCAGTTCGCCGAACCGGACATCGATGCCGTTGCAGCGAAAGGCAGCAAAGTCCGCGGAGCGGACCATGATGTTCAGCGCAGCGAATATTCGGAAAGGGGAGCGGGCAGTGGCCTTCCATCAATGGTCAGAGGGGCTGTAACTGGTAAGGTCGTGCTCTTGCCTTCGTATGAGGTCAAGTTTGACTTCGCCGCCCTACTCGCAGTGGGTTCGCGATTTCCTGATGAATTGCGGAAAGTAATATACTACCGAATTGGCCAATTGCTCCGGAAAAGGTATGCTGTGACTGACAGATGTTGTCGATCGACATAAGGGGCGGAATGCGGACCTTAGCTACATCGGCGAAGGTTCTGTGCCATACTGGCAAAAGCGGCCATTTAGGCCGTAGCTCCCAAGCTGCGTTGTGCGCGGATGTCAACTTTTGGGTAGACCTTGTAGTTACCCTCGGTTTTCTGCTCAAACCGACGTCCATGCCGACTGCCAGCCGGACAATGCGGCTTTTCCACAATGCTGATTCGAACAGGTACCCTTTTTATCGTTCTAAACGGACCGTGCTTTTGAAGCTTGGTGGCCGTTTGAGACGCAACGGAAATGAGGTGCTTCACTGCAAAAAAGGGCTCTAGGTGAAACGTGTATTGGCAAAGTCGACAACCACCATGTCACCAGCTAAAACAGCCTAGCCGGTGCATCTGCTGCAGAGTGACCTTATTCCAAAAGTTCTGTCTAGCGGAACAAAGTTCCGATGTGCGGTATTGGCAACCATGACAATTTGCGCTTAACTCATCTCATGGTTGGGTGGAACGCTTCGGGAGGAAGCGTCCTACCTTGGAACGTCGCGGACCTTTCTGCTGCTTTCCAACCGCGCTGAGAGGGAAAGCCTGTTCAGGAAAGAACCTGTGAATGTTTGTGCATCCAGAGAATCTTCCTGATTTATTTTCCCGCAGCATCAAAAAGATAAATAGGGAGAGAAGTGAATGAATAAGTTTCTAATGTCTGCCAAGGTCGCCGTAGCGTCGGCCGTTATGGCGACCGGGCTGTCACATGCGGTGAATGCTCAGGAGTATGATTGGCCGCGCCTGATGGTGATTGCGACGCCCGGCACATCGACCGGTAGCTTTGCCTCCACCAATGGCTGGGGTCCAGTATTCCAGCAGGAGACAGGGACCACGGTCCGCATCGTACCAGAAGACAGTGAGTTGATGCGTAACCGCCGCCTGACCGAGCGTGAGGATGTAGCGATTGCATCTGTTTCCGCCGCCGAGATGGCCTCTCAGACCGAAGGTGTCGGCGGCTATGCCTCGGCGCGGGCCATACCCCAGCGCATTCTGTGGCATCACAATGATACCCCGTGGGGCTTTGTCGTGTCGGGCGACTCCGAGATCCAGTCGCTCGCCGATATTGGCAAGGGCGGTGTGCGCGTCACCGAAGGCGTCTTTTCGCCTGCGATCGTGTCGGTCGTGACCGAGGCCTTGCCCGGCTTCGTCGGCCTGACGCCCGAAGAAGCGCGGGAGCAGATCGAGTACGTGCCTGCGTCCAGCTACGGTGAAAACTGTCGCTCGGTTGTCGAAGGAAAGTCCGATGTGGCATATTGTTCGCCGATCTCGTCGGTGCTGTCCGAGATGGAAGGCGCCCCCGGCAGCATCCGCTGGCTGCCGATGGACCCCGCAGACAAAGAAGGCTGGAGCCGCTTTCTGAACTTTCGCGGCATGACGATCCCTTCCAAGATTTCCATGGGGGTCAAAACCGCAAACGGTGTCGATTCGATGACGTCGAACTTCGTCTATGCGGTTCCCGTGACCGCCGATGAGGACTTCGCTTATAATATGGCGAAGTGGTTGCATCAGTCCTACGACGCTTACAAAGGCACGCACGCCCTTGCGTCGCGCATGTCCGTTGAGCAGTTCCGTTCCTTCCTGAACGCCAACCCGATTCCCGTGCACGAGGGAACGGTGAAGTATCTGCGTGAGATTGGTCAGTGGACCGATGAAGACGACGCATGGAACAATGCTGCGATCGAGCAGATGGATGCATGGGTCGAGGCACGTCAGGCCGGGATGAAGGCGGCGATGGAACAGGGTGTTGAAATCAACTTCGAAAACGAAGAGTTCCTGAACCTCATGGCCGAATATACCAAAGATCTCGAACCGTTCCGCTCACGCCTGTGACCGGCTCTTGAAAGCGTTACCGGCGGAGCGGTTCCATCGCTCCGCCGCCTTCTCGAAATGCGCCCATAGATCACTAAATTCAGGATCACGACATGTCAGATTCTCCATCGATTGCAGCCCCAAATCTCAGCGATGACGACGCGGTACAGCTGGGTCGGCTCGGCGCATTGTTCTCGTTCACGAGCATTGCATTCGTCATTCTCTGCACAGGCGGGCTCTCGCTTGGGCTGGCCTATGCCTTTGGCGTTCCGATCGGAGGGCAGCGTCTGATCGAAGGGCAATATTACTGGGTGTTTATAGGCATCTTTCTGGCGGCCTCGTTCATCGCACTGCCCGCACGCGCAACCCAGACCTCGGTGCCTATTTTCGACTGGATCGCGGCAATCATCGCTATGGGGATTTGCTTCTGGTTTTCGACGCATGCATGGGAGATCGTGCAAGCGGGATGGACCAACCTTTACGCGGGCACAGTGCTGTGGGTCTTGATGCTTGAGATCGCGCGTCGGTCGGGTGGGCTGCCGTTCTTGATCGTTGTGTTTCTGCTGGGTCTATATCCGCTCGTAGCAGATTTCTTTCCGGGGCTGCTGATGGGCATCCCCTACACCTTCGAGCGCATGATCGAAGCGCATATTTTCCGGACCGAAGGCCTGATGGGCATCACCACGAAAATCGTGGCGGAGATCGTCCTCGGCTTTCTGGTGTTCGCGGGCGTGCTGATCGCAACAGGCGCCGGACAGTTCTTCATCGATATCGCCAATGCCGGTTTCGGCAAGTACCGCGGTGGCTCGGCTAAGGTATCCGTCGTCGCGAGCGCCTTTTTCGGATCGCTTTCGGGGTCGATCTTTTCGAACATTGCGGGCACAGGTTCGATCACCATTCCGACCATGAAAAAAGCGGGATACCCGCCCCATTACGCCGGCGCTATCGAAGCCTGCGCCTCGACCGGCGGTGTGGTGATGCCACCGGTGATGGGTGCCATTGCCTTCGTCATGGCAATCACGATCGGTGTGGATTACGCGACGATCATGATTGCCGCGATCCTGCCGTCGTTCCTGTTCTATTTCGGCCTGCTTCTGCAAATCGACGCTTACGCAGCGCGCAACGGCCTTGTCGGCGCAGCGCCGGAAAATCTGCCCTCGGCGCGCAACGTCATGAAGCGCGGCTGGCCATTTTTGATCGTCATGATCTTTCTGGTCTGGGGATTGCTGTGGATGCGCTGGGAATACTATGCACCTTGGTATGCAAGTGCTCTGATGATCGGTCTGAGCTTTCTGCAGCGTGAAACGATGATGACCCCCAAACGCTTTGTCGAGACATTGCGGCAGGTTGGCATGCTGGTCACCCAGACTGCGGCCATCATCATGCCGATTGCCTTCGTCGTCAGCGCGCTGACCATTACGGGCGTGACCGGCTCCATGACTTCGGGTCTCGTCGCTTTGGGCGGAGATAACGTTTACCTGATCATCGCCTTGGGTGTGCTGGCCTGCTTTATCATGGGCATGGCCGGTCTGGCGATCGTGGCCTATATTTTTCTGGCTGTAACGCTCGCACCTGCGATTATCGAGATCGGGGGCCTCAACACCATCGCGGTTCACTTTTTCATCGTCTACTACGCCATGCTGTCGGTGATCACCCCACCTGTAGGGGCAGCGGCGTTTCTGGCTGCGACCATAGCCGGGGCAAAACCGATGAAGACGTCATTTACAGCAATGCGACTGGGGATCGTAATCTACTTCGTACCCTTGTTCTTCATGTTCCAACCGGCGCTGGTCTTGCAAGGTGACCTCACACCGTTGATTTACGTGCTCCCTTCGATCCTGATCGGAATCACCCTGCTGGCCGGTGGTCTGGAGGGCTATCTGATCGGGTTCGGCAGAGTACGCCCGATGCTGCGCCTGCCGCTTGCTGTGGCGGGCTTTGCGTTCAGCTTTCCCGGCTTGATCACAACGTTGGTGAGTGGGGTGGCAGCCGTGATTTTGGTCCTGCTGATCAGGAGGGATACGGTCAAGGCGGATAGGGTAACAACGTAAGAAGTCTTTCCATATCGATTTGAAAACGCTGACCTCGATCTGCGATGTGAATTTTTCAAGCCGTGGAATGGAACATCGCCAAGCAAATCGATAATCTCTAGCTTTCAAGAGCTTGAAAGTGCATGCTTTGCATTGAGGCCGCAGCAAAAACTTTCATTTCGCCAGCTAAATTTTAGTAAGCGCAACGAGACATAAGCAGACATTCACTGCGGCTGCAAAGCTCACTGTCCATTCACTAGAAATCGGGCCGTCAGGTCCGATGGCACGATTTGGCCAACGGTGGCAATTGAACCATTTCAGCAACCGCTGGGCCTTATCGATGCACTGCTCCCAAAAGCGAATGTTTTCTAAAAGGATCGCTTTGGTCGAGATCACCTGCAGCAGTGCATGTCAGAAGCGCACGTTACAAACCAAGGTTTACTGTCTGCTTTGAGATGCACTCTTGTGCATGTGTCTCACCTCTCGTCGCTTTTGGAAAAGATGTTGAGGAAGCGCAGTCATCGGCTTGCTCTGAGTAGATCACGAAGTGCCGTTGAGTGGGCGATTACGCTTGATGCGGTAAACCGTAACAATAGACGAAAAATTTCATGATTGTTTCGAACCGACAAACTTCTGCCACTTTTCAGCGTCAGGTAGAAAATTGATACTTGAAAACGGGAAACGAGAAATTTCCCAGATTACGTTCTGGAGATAGTTTTGAAAATTTTAGCTGTTGACGATGACCCGATCATTCTGGAGCTCTTGTCGCACTTTGTCGAAGTAGCAGGCTGCCATCAGTTGGTGACTGCCACGTCTGGTAGGCATGCGCTGGACCTTGTCTATGCAAATGAAGGGGCTGCTTTTGACTGTTTCCTGTTTGATATCCAGATGCCAGAGATGGACGGGATCGAACTTACTCAGAAAATTCGCGGTATGAAGCAGTTTAAGGATACTCCGGTCCTTATGCTGACGGCCATGTCCGAGAAGAGATACATTGATGCGGCATTTTCTTCTGGTGCAACAGACTATGTAACCAAACCTTTCGAGATCACAGAGTTAACGGCCCGTCTACAATTGATAGATGATTTGATTACAACCCGACGGATCAAAACCGACAAGATCTTTGCAGCCCAATCGCCGATTGCGCCATACGCTTCGAGCGATAGCCGATCTGCAATCCAGCTTCACGACCCGATATCGATCTATGATGTCGATAACCTTGTAGAATATCCAGCAATGGAAAATTATATCCGCCAGCTCGCTCGCGGATCATTGTTCGGCTCCGCCACGTTTGCTTTTGCAGTGCGCAAAATTGAAGAGCATCACGCGGCAATGTCCTCAGCGGAATTCTCATTCCTGATCTCCGATGTTGCCGAAGTGATTTCTGACAGTTTGGCGAGTCATCAATTCCTGATGTCCTACGCTGGCAGCGGTATCTTTATTTGCGTCACGGAAAGTGGGTGGCGACCCGATATGGGAGCTCTCATGGACGCCGTAAACCTCTCGCTGTCGCGCACCGAGCTATACGATAACTCGGGCCAGCAGCTGTTCGTGCGGGTGAGTGCGGGAGAGGTCGTAAGGCTGATCTGGAAATGTGAGAATTCTGTGATGGAGGCCATCTCTGCGGCCTACCTCTCAGCAGACGAAGCGAGTGCGGCACATGAGCGGTCGATGAACGACCTCTGGCTTGTTCCACAGCGGGCATGAGCATGGTGTCACAAGAGCTATCCGGACTCGACCGGATAAGAACGCGGTTTCTACACCTCCTGAAAGAGCGTCAGGCGAATGTGGCGCAGCATGCAATGTTAGCGTGGGAAAGCGACGATGCGGCGACGAAGCGTTCGAATTTTCAGGAAGCGCAGATGACGCTACACCAGATCGCCGGTACGGCGGGTTCGCTCGGCTTTGGGGATCTTGGTCAAACTGCTCGGGAATGTGAGGATTTGATCATCACGTATCTCGACGGCCCTGCCTTCGCAGACAATGTGTTGTTAAATGAAATCTTCACTAATCTGGACGCTTTTGTCTCGAAGAGCCAAAACTTGATATCTCATCCCAGCTAAGGTCCGAAGAAGCTACTTCCTCATTCTCTGCACAGCAGATCGCTAGGCCGACTTTTTCATCGCGAGCTTGATCTGTTCAGGTAACGCCATTGGATCAAACGGCTTGGGGATTACTTCTGCAGCGCCGTTGTTGAACAGCTCCTCAATTTCAGAGTGCTGAGCACGCGCAGTCATAAAGATTGCCGGAACATTTCCCAACTGCGCGTCTTTTCGCATGTTGTCCAAGGTTTCACGGCCAGTCATCCCCGGCATCATCATATCGAGCAAGAATACATCCGGCGCAAACGCTGCAGCCTTCGCAACAGCCTCCTGACCGCTGCTGCATTGCAGAACGTCAAACTCGCCCGAAAGCTCGAGAGACATCAGCGCGATTTCACGGATGTCGGCATCATCTTCTACATGCAATATCTTGATCATTGACTATTTCTCTCTGTTTAAGCGGACTGTCGGGCGGCAGGTGCTTCAATACCTGAGGAGCCTTTCGGCGCCTTAGGTAAGCAAAAGAAGAACTTCGTTCCCACGCCCTCAGTCGATTCAAAGCCGATTGTACCGCCCATATTCTCAACGATCGCCTTGCATATATTCAGGCCAAGCCCTGTTCCACCTTTTGAAGCGCGATCAGAGTTTGACATGTCGGAAAACCTGTTGAAAATCTTATGCGTCTCATCGTGAGGGATCCCTTGCCCTTCATCAGTCACAGACACCCGCACCCACGCGCCTTCGTCCTCGACGTCCAAGTAAATCTTCCCGCCTGGTTTTGAAAATTTGTAGGCGTTTGATATCAGATTGTTCAGAACCTGAAGCAATCTGTTGGGGTCGGTATTGAATGGAAATGGGTTCTCGGTCCCCGTAAGCTCGACTTGGACACCATAGCGTTGTTGGAGCATCGCATTCGCTTGATCCGCCTCTTTGACTAACTCCGACAGATCGACGCTTTGCATCGCGATCTCTATGTCGCCGTTGGCCATTTTATCAAGATCCAGAATGTCATTGATTATGAGGATTAGCCTGTCAGCGTTGCGGTGGGCGATTTCAAGGAGGGAGGTTGCCTTATCGGGCAATTCACCAGCCGATTTCGACAGCAGCAGTCCCATCGCACCTTTTATCGATGTAAGCGGGGAGCGCAGCTCGTGGCTGACAGTTGAGATAAAGGAGGATTTCTGCTTTTCCTGCTCAACACGCTCGGAAATGTCAGAGATCAGAATAAGATACCTGCCAGAGGTTTCTGCATCAGTCAAAAATTTGATGCTCACGTCGACGGGCGATCCCATCAAGACGGTCTCAAAGCGGCTGGTACTCTTGCCATCCGCGACGAGTGCGCGGCAAGCGGCCAATATTTCAGCAGTGCCTTCGGACTTGTTCAGACCACCCACGCTCCGGTCCAGATAGTCGCCACGGGAGGTGTCAAATCGGCTCTCTGCCGTGCGGTTCAGGTAACTGAACTCTTCTGTATCGGCGTCAATAATCCAGATCTCGTCACGCAATTCATAAAGCGTTTTCGCAGTCTGACGCTCAGAGATGAGTTCATTCGTCCGGCTGACATCAGTCCGGGCTGTAATTGATCCCACATATTTTCCAGCGGAGTCGAACAACGGCATGATCGTTGATTGGGTGAAAATCTCGCGGCCATCTTTCCGGCGAAGCGGCGTTTCCCCTTCCCAGCTTTGACCGCTGTGAAGGTTTGCGCGAATGTCGGCAGCGACTTCGCTATCGATATCGTTGTAGAGCAGTGCTGCGGGCTGTCCAATCAAGTCGGAACGATCATAGCCCGTCAACTCAAGCAGCTTCTCATTCACTTCTGTCAGATTTCCTGCCGCATCCACGATGTTGATACAAACATGTTTTTCAAATGCATCAAGCCGCTGAACCATTGAAGACCGAGCAGTTTTGGACCGATTTCCCGCTGTTTTACTCATGATCAAGGTTGGAACAGTTGCAGCCAATGCGATAGCGCCAAAAGCGGGTGCCACCTGCGCGGATGGGCCCAATAGAACAGTTTTGGAAAGGTAGTACCACGCTGCTGCAATGCCGCAGCCGCTCGCTATAGCGAGTGCGGTGCTCGACTGCATATCTATCGGCTGTCTCATCGGACCTCGGCTTCAAGCTCTTTGTGGAGGGATCATATGATTACGACCACCTACTGACTATCGTCCGAAGGTATGCTTTGGAAATTCGTCATGAATATGACGTAAACATCCGTTTCCCATGGCGTTAGTTCAGGAAGCAAGCTGCATGCATTTGTTAATGGATGCAACGACAGACGCCATCTCTGTCCGGCTTTTTACAACATCTGCAAATAGACGCGGGTCGTTTGCTCGATTGCCGTTCGCCGACAGCCCGATGATCTTGGCCTTTGGCTGCATCTGAGTGATCTGCGCAACGAGGTTGCTCGCATCGCCATCGGGCAGCATCCAATCAAGGATGATGACATCCAGCGGCTCACCGACAATGAACTTCTGCGCAGCCGCGAGAGAGCCTGCATGCTGCAAATCTGCGGAGTCTTCGAGTGAGGCTGCGAGGATTTCTGCAAAATCATGGTCATCTTCGACGTGCAAAATTTTGAACCTTTCGCGCTTCATCTCCCCGAGGCTCGGCGCCAACGTGGGCGCGCGCACTATCGCGTTCTGTGAGATCGGAATGGTGAACCAAAATACGGTTATGCCATCCGTGATACTCTCAAAACCAATCTTGCCCCCTTGGCGCTGCACAATTTGCTTGGAGATATTCAGGCCAAGCCCTGTACCGCCAGTGGTGCGGGTATCGGATCCATCAGCCTGTGAAAATGGCTTGAATATTTTTGATCGAAAACTCTCGGGCACACCAGGACCAGTGTTTTGAACATATACGATGATCTGATCTTCGATCTGTTCTGCCTTCACGACAACTTCACTATCGGGATCGGAATACTTGCAGGCATTTGAAATCAGATTGGCAAGAACCTGTTGTGTGCGACCGTAATCAACACATACGGGCAGGGGGGGCTCGGACAATTCAATTCTGATCGTGTTGTTATGTGTCGTCGCAAACGGGGACATCTGCTGAACGCTGGCCTCGATAATATCAGCAAGATCGAGTTCGGTTGTGCTGAACTTTACCTCCCCTGCGGAAATGCTTTCGAGATCAAGAATATCGTTCACGATGTCGGTCAATCGGTCAGCATTGGATTTTGCGATATCAATCAGTCGCGACTGCGCTTGTGTAAGTGTGGCTGACTTACCGGCCAGCAACAGCCCAAGCGCACCTTTGATTGACGTTAACGGGGTGCGCAGTTCATGGCTCACTGTGGCGACAAATTCATCTTTCATGAGATCGATTTTCTTTTGATCTGTAATGTCGATAACTTGGCCAATGAACAAATAGCGGTTCTGGTTCTTATCAAAAGACCACGAAATATTCAGGTAACCCCACCGCTTCTCTCCGCTTGGCATGATTATCCGGTGCTCGCCAGAATAGACCCTCTGGTCCTTTCCCGAGATCATTGCGGAGATTGTTGCATAGAGTGACTGACGGTCCTCATAAGGAAGCAAATCTGTCAGGCGCACGTTGTTGACAAGATCAGCTTCGCGTCGACCCGAGAGTTCTGAAAACGCTGAGTTCACATTGATGAACTTTCCGGCGTCATCCATCAATGCCATACCAATCGGTGCGTGATGCACCACTGTTCGAAACAGCTTTTCACTATTCTCAAGCGCGTTTCGATCGTGGCGAAGTTCTGTCACGTCGGTCTGCGTTCCGATCAACCTGATTGCTTTCCCTTGGGCGTCACGCTCGGCAACGACAGCGTCCGACCTCATCCAGCACCAGCCGCCGTCTTTCGTCCTGAGGCGATATTCAGCGATCGAGCGATCAGTTTTTCCCGCGATACAATCAGCGTCGGCCTTCTCGAGAATGTTGATGTCATCGGGGTGAATGCGCTCGATGAATTCTTTCTGAGTATCCAGACCGTTGCACCCCGGGTCGTAGCCCATAATCTTGCACCACGTATCTGACACCTCGGATGTACCTGTGGCCAGATCAATATCGAACACACCTATTTCAGACCCTCGGAGTGCCATATCGAAAAGGGCTTTGCTTTGACTGAGCAAACGGCGGTCGGTGTTCTGGCTTGTGAGGTCGCGTAGGATTACCGTACTCCGCTTATCACCACGAACGCTGGTCCACTCATTCCTATGGAGATCCAGCTCAAGCTGACTTCCCGAGCTGGTTGTGCCTTTTGCATTGTAGGTCCCATCCAAAGATTGCTCAGATGTCGCGATGGACGAGAACGCAGCCATATGCAGCTCTTCGGCACTTCGGCCAAAGCAATTTTGTGCCGCTTGATTGGCAAAAAGTATCCGATCAGAGTCATCGAGCAAAAAGACGGACGTGACATCGTTCTCAATAATGGACCTGTTTTCCTGTTCTTGCGCTATGATTTGACGGGACTTCAATTCGGAAATCTTGTTCAGGTTCTCGGCGCGCTGCCGGCTATTGCTCAGAATAGAAAAGAGCATTGCCGTCAATGTCAGCCCAGCGATTAGAATGCTCACCGGCTGATATGTTCGCAGTGAAGCTTCAAATTCCGGAGTACTATTGAATGCAAGGGTCCATGTTCGGCCAAACCGCTCAATCTGATAAATTTCAGTGAACTTTGCTTGCGAGGACGTATCCTCCGCTTCATCGTTAAGGGGCACGCCACGGTCGATAGAAACGCCATCATATGCACTTAGGGCATAACTCTGCCCATAGGTTGAAGTCAGGTCCGAAAAGATATTCTGGGCAACGAAGGCCGCATTGATCCACCCAAGGAAAGGGCCACGCTCGTCCGGCGCAGATCCAGATGCATAAATTGGCATGAACAGAACGTACCCCGCGAGCGATGCATCCGCCTGCACCAATTCAATCGGCGGTGTAAGGCGCGGTTCTCCGGTAGCCTTTGCCTCTCGCATTACTTCAGCGCGTTCAGCGGCAAAAGTTACATCCAGTCCTATCGCTTTTAAATTGTCGCGCGCCGGCTCCATGTATTTAATAATGTGATGAACATTTTCCGTTGAGCGGCGGTGTATGCTAAAGTCGGGATCGACCTGCGAACGCATCTGGCGCAAAAACCCGTCTAGACGCGCATCTGGGACCTCTACAATGAAACCGATGCCCGTGATACTCGGCAACTGCTCTGGGATGTTTAGACTGTCGGCGTAAGATCGAAAATCGCTTTTAGTGACGTCATTCGATGCTGCAACAAATGCAGCTGTACCTCTGATGCTCAGAAGATAAGTATCCATTCGCGCATCGAATACATCAATGCTTTCTTCCGCAATGGCGCGAAATTCTCGCTCACCGCTGACCGCGTGATGGCTAAGGTTTATCGCACAAAGGATACCGGTAAGCGTCAAAAGCGCCACTACCAGAAGGATATCTAATCGAGCAAACAAACTGCCACCTCATAATAGCTTGTTTAATTCTGGAACAACTGCGCTGTGCAAGTTCTTTGCAATCGCGCCGTTCAACTATTAGTTGTTCGGACGGCTGAGAACATCTGGAAGATGCATTATAGCCTAAAACTCTTGCAAATGTGGTTTTGTGGCATCGGTCAAAGATTGAACCAGTAAAGCTGAACAGTGCGCTTACAGGTGATAGACACCTCGAGTGAAGGGCTTTCCTGTTAGAGTTGCGAAGACGCTGTATCTCGGCTCTCTTCCCTTCGATCAAATCCTTAAGGACGACGGATCTGGTACTGCGAGAATGAATTTCTTCTAAACACCTAAATCTGCGCTAGCTTTTCTCCCATTCATTTTTTCCCAGACGGGATTGCAGGCGCAGAATGAGTGAGATGTGGCGAAAGACTGTCTTCGCTGGTGAATTTTATGCGGGCTTGCAAAAGCGGACATTCGCCGTGATGCAAAAATCCGAAAGGAGGGGCTCCAAACCGACCTCGGACGCGTTGCAGCAGCCCGTAATATGATGGCTAGGTCAACGTCGGGTTGTTGATGCAGGTCGAATTGGCGGATCGGAGGATCAGTCATGGAAGCCCCAAACCAGCCATTCGCGCTCTTCAAGAGTCAACAAGCCGCCATCCCGTAAGCTGTCTTTTGACAACGGCGCAGCAATCTCGACTGATAGGATTGCTTCTATGCAAATGAAGTAGGTCTTGGTCCAATTACATCCAATGACCGCTTTCATTGGGGTGCAAAAAGAGCGAACAACTATATATGCGACCTACAGAAGTTTGGTGCTATAGCGGATCTGTCGCCGGACTTAGAACTGTCTTAGCGGCCCTAACCTGAGTCGGCAGACGGGATCCTTGGGGACGATTGTTTAAAGCCAGAACTGCTCCTGACTGACCTCTAGAGATTTTTCACGCCACTGTTGCCTGCGCCGCAGGCCCGTCATCTATCATTATCGGAAAACCACGCGAGCAGCGCTCGATCCTGCTGTAGATACCGTAAAGCTGGCTGAACAACAGCGGCGTCAGACCTCCAACGTGGGACCCGCAGCGATGATACGACCCTGTGCTAAGGCTATGGCCATCGTGCAAGCGTGCATCACCAACGTCTGGGCAATCGAGACCGCTTGCCGCTGACTAACCCGACAACTCCGGCAGTTACTGCTCCGTCAGATGGGCAGCGCCAAAGCTGTGTAGCGCAGCATCAACGGCTGCCAGTTCGGAGGCGGACAAACGCTAAACAGCACCCTGTATGAGCGCGAAAATAGCGGACTCGGACGGTCAAAGCAGCGCTCATCCCGATATTTTGAGGCATGGAGCGCAGCTCATCGGCGGTCGCGCCCGAAAAGAGCACCGCACCACTGCCCTGCAACTGTCCCGCGATACGGCGGAACAAGGCCGACTTGCCACCAGCATTAGCATCGACCAAGGCCGTCAGGCTACGGCCGAAAATATCAAGGGGGAGGCATCGGTCAGGATCGCGCGACACCCAAAGCAAGCCCGATCTGGTCAAGAGCAAAAGCTACCATGGTTTACGTCCTTTGGTCAGAATAAGAGAGGCGAAAAAGGGAGCGCCGACAAGAGCCGTAATGATCCCGATGTGCAGAACTGCATCGCGCAGGATTGTCCACGATAAGACCAATTTCGCAGACAGGATCAGCGCCTCAAGCCGCAGCCGTTTGACTGGCACCCCCATAGCCGCCGCACGCATTTCATCCCGACGGCAAGGATGGTCGTAGTAAGCGCGGCCTTGGCTCAGGTCGCCTTCGTCAGGCTGCTCATAGTCCAGAATACGACTGACGACAGCGCCTTTTTGGATGTGAAAAACTGTAGCAGCGCCAGCGCCGCATTGAACGAAAAGACAGGTGTGATTTCCAGCGGGACAATCGTTTCGGTCCGGATGCCGCTGAAAAACCAAGGGTGAAGGAGCTGGCCAGCGGATTTCCAAGGATTGTCTAAATCTGCATCTGTGCACCCGCCAGCGACAGGCTGGTCCCCACTGTCACGGCCAGTAGCGCCATTAGCATACGGATGTCCCAGACTACGACGCGCATCTGCAGGTGTGCAGCACGCGGTGCAAAGACTATGCGAAGCACCCCACTCAGGGAACAGCGCGCAGGGACATGTGCGACATCAACCGCCAAAGTCAGCAGCAAAAGCGTGGTTAGGCCCGTCAAGATGGCGATCCGTCGGCCGACCAGCCCGTGATACCTGGCAGCATGGGATAGGGCATGAGTGATGAGTGCATTTACGATGATCTGGTCGGGGTCTGATGCGATAATCTTCTCAGCGTTCACTGTGCCGAAAGTATTAGGGATAGAGGGCCGGCCATATCTCTCGCCCTCTTGCCATCTCAACAAAGCAGCCAGAACTTACGCCGTAAAGGGACATACAACACACCTCCGAATTGCCGCCAGCGCGCTCAACAATCACCAACTGGCGCTCAAGGTCCGCCTGAGCAGTAATCACATGCGGGACGCGTGCGATCTAGGCGTCGTAGAACGCGTTGAATTCTGCATCGACTGAGGGGTGTGCACGAACGGCTCTTCACGGAGGTCGACGTAGACGATCGGGATACCTACCTTCGCCAACTTCTCCTCATATCCGGCCTCATCCGTTGCGGCCTTGGCCTCAAGGTTGAGGATCATCAAATCAGGCGCAAGAGTGACGGCCTGTTCAACGTCGAAGGTGCCGTCCTTGGATATGTCAAACGTGGAGCTATCCGCAATCTGCAGGCATCTCTCTGCATATAGCGCGTAGATCTCCGGTGAGGCCTTCAGTAGGTCGTCTCGCTCGCCGACCAACCGCTGAAAGGGGCGGCGTCATCCAGCGCAGCTGCGAAGAAAAATCTGACGTCGCTCCCTAAGGATAAACCGCTCTGCGGGGCCGTCCAGCGTCACCACTGAGAGGACCAAGTCGAAAATCTGATGATACGCTCACGCGTAGAAATGCCAGTGGTGCAATAGTGGCGGCGCTTCTGCTATCAATCAGGGGGTTTTGGGAAGGGTATGGCGTTTTGACATCGCAACAACCCAGAGGTGGGCGATGGAGGGCGCAAAATCGTCTTTAGGTCATCAGCCACCTACGCGTGGCTGATGACCTTGATGTCAGCTTTTCGCGCGCTCGCTTGCGAGACCACGGAAGATGCACCAGCACATCAAAAGCAGGACAACCGTGAACAAGAGGCCGGTCGAGATCACCATTGACTGAAGGGCGGCCAGACCACCCCCAACGAGCAGGGCAATAGCGACGGCACCTTCGAAGATGCACCAGAATACGCGCTGTGGCATAGGGGCGTCGATTTTGCCACCTGCCGTGATCGTATCAATCACCAGCGATCCTGAATCCGAGGATGTTACGAAAAACACGATCACCAGCACGATCCCGATAAACGATGTGATCGAAGCAAGCGGCATAGGCTCAAGCATCTTGAAAAGCTGCAAGGGCAGATCCGCGTCCTGCGCAGCGGTGTAGCCATCGACAAGCACCTGATTGATCGCTGTGCCGCCAAAAATCGCCATCCAGGCGATACAAACGAAGGACCGGATAATCAGCACGCATGTAACGAACTCCCGCACAGTACGGCCGCGGCTAACGCGCGCGATGAACATGCCGACAAAAGGCGACCAGCTGATCCACCAGGCCCAATAGAAAGCGGTCCAACCTTGGCTGAAGTTCACATCCTCACGCCCGAACGGATTGGCCAGTGCGGGTAGGAAGGTGAAATAGGCCACCAAGCTGTCCCAGAAAAACGTGAGCAGGAACATGGTTGGTCCCGCCACCAGCACGAATACCGCCAAAAGACCGGCCAGTCCCATGTTGATCTCCGACAGGATTTTCACCCCACCATCAAGTCCGCGCATTACCGAAATCAGCGCGACAGCCGTGATCAGGGCGATGAGCACGACCTCCGAGGTTGTACCCATCGGAATACCGAACAGCGCGTTCAACCCCGCATTGGCCTGCGTGGCACCAAATCCCAGAGATGTTGCCAATCCGAAGAGTGTGGCAAAAACCGCGATAATGTCGATGACATGGCCCGGCCATCCCCAGACCCGCTCCCCCAGCAGGGGGTAGAATGCGGAGCGGATGGTGAGCGGCAGGCCTTTGTTGTAGCTGAACAGTGCCAACGCCAGTGCCACGGTCGCGTAAATTGCCCAAGGATGCATGCCCCAATGAAAGATCGTCGAGGCCATGCCGAGGCGTATTGATGCGGCCTCATCGCCCGTTGCAGCACCCAGCGGCGCCCAGTCGGTCCGCAGACCGTTTTCGACGCTGGTGTCGCCGAATGCGGTCGAAAAATGCGTCAGGGGTTCCGAGACACCGTAAAACATCAGGCCGATGCCCATGCCGGCGGCAAACAGCATCGCGAACCACGCAGGGTAGCTATAGTCTGGCTGCGCATCAGTACCGCCCAACCGCACCGAGCCATAGGGTGTCACGATCAGCAAAAGCGCGAAGATCACCACCAGATCAGCCGCAGCCAGCAAGAACCAGGCAAAGTTCTTGGTGGTGAAGTCGAACATTGCCGAAAAGATCGCATTGGCTTGCTCGGGCAGTGCCAGCGTGAAGAAAACAAAGGCAACAACGGCCAGACCGGAAACGAGGAACACCGGGTTGTGCACATCAAGGCCGAATGGCCCCACGCTGCCTTGAATGTTGTCCTGACCAATCTCGTAATCGGTTTCGATAATTTGGCTCTCGCCCTCCGGGATCGGTATGCCCGTGTCTGAACTTGTGTCTGTCATCGTCCACTCCTTTATGCGTCAAACAAAAAGGCTGCGAACCCAATTGCTTGTTTGATCGCTGTCTGCGATTGACGGTATAGGGCTGTGCCATAGCGCCGGATTTGTGATTGGCCTACGGGTAACAAAGGCTCTACCAGAAGGCGAACGGTTTCTTTTCGTGACGCACAGCACTGTTTTGCGGTGAAAGTTTGGGTCACCGCAAGATATGTAGCAGCGCCAACCGATCACCCGAATACCAATCCCCCGTCAACGATCAGGTTTTGCCCTGTCACGGCGCGTGCCCAGGGGCTGGCAAAAAACAAAACGGCGTCGGCGGCTTCAGCGGGTTCCGTGACAGACCGCAACGGTGTCACGCCCGCGATATAATCGAAAACCTCGGTTGGTGTCGCGGCACTCGCGTCGGTGGTGCGCAACAAGCCGCCCGAAACCATGTTGACCGTGATCCCTTTGGGCCCCAGCTCTGCCGCTGCTGTGCGCGTCAACGCAAGAAGTGCTGCCTTCGCGGATGTATAGTCGTGATAGGGAACGACGGGGTTCTGAAACAGATTTGTCCCGATGGTGACAATGCGCCCGAACCCCGCCTTTTCCATTGCGGGCGTTGTGGCCTTGATCACATTCAACGCACCCAAAACGGCAGTGTTGTGTTGTGATAGCATCTCGTCGGCGGTCAAATTCGTCAGGGTCGTACGCGCATCACCGTTAAAGCTGAAATCGGCCAAGGCATTGTGGATCACTGTGGTGATCGGACCAGCTTTGGTTTCGACCCCTGAGACCATCTGTGCCACCGCATCGGGGTCCTGAACGTCGGCCTGCAGCGCTATCGCGCGATCACCCAAGCGCGCTGCCAGCGTTTCGGCGTCATCCTTGCTATTACGATAGTTAATTACTACCCGCGCACCTTCTCGCGCGAATGCCGTTGCAATCGCGGCGCCCAAGCCGCGGCCTGCGCCAGTGACCAATACGGTCTGGTTGCTGATGTCTTTGCTGATCATAAATTGTCCTTCCAGAGGTCGTAGAAATGATGGACCGGGCCATGACCATGGCCAACAGTCTGAAGATCCGCCGCTGCAATCGCGCCTGTGACAAAGCGTTTTGCCTGCGCGATGGCCGCAGCCGGTGACTTCCCCTGACCCAGCTGTGCGGCAATCGCGGACGAAAGGGAGCAGCCCGTGCCGTGGGTGTTTCTAGTGCTGTGACGCGACCCCTCGAACCATTGGAGGGTCTCACCATCCCACGCGACATCAGGGCTATCGCTCCCTTCGAGATGCCCCCCTTTTATAAGTGCGATCTGCGGCCCCAAATTTGGCAAAGCGCGGGCTTGCGCAGCCATCTCGTCCCGCGTGATCGCCACGGGCTCGTCGAGCAACCGCGCCGCTTCAGGCAGGTTTGGCGTCAAAACACTGGCCAAGGGAACCAACCGCCTGCGCAAAGCCTCCGTCGCGTCATCCTGAAGCAGGGGCGCACCGCCCTTCGCGACCATGACGGGGTCCAGCACAATGGGCAGGTCATCGTGATCCGCGAGCGCTTCAGCCACAGCCACTGCGATCTCTGCTGTGGCGATCATACCGATCTTGATGGCATCCACGCGGATGTCGGCAAAAACCGCCTCGATTTGTGCTTTGACGAATGAGGCTGACACCAATTCAACACTTTGCACGCCTTGAGTATTCTGTGCAGTCAGCGCCGTAATGGCGGCCATGCCGTAAACGCCATTGGCAGCGAATGATTTCAGATCGGCCTGAATGCCGGCACCCCCTGAGGGATCGGAGCCTGCGATTGTAAGAACGTTTTTGATCATGATGAGGTCTCCGATGAGGGGGCCAAAGCGCGGCGCAGGTCGCGTGCGGCGCATTCCGGATCGGGTTGTCCGCAAATCGCGGAGACCACGGCCATACCTTCACATCCTGTGGCCAGAACATCGGCAGCATGTGCCTGCTTCAACCCACCGATTGCCACGCAGGGAAGGTGCGTTAGCCCCACCATCTCAGCCAAACCATCCAGCCCGATCGTAGGTTTGTGATCCGCCTTTGTCGCAGTGGGAAAGACAGTCCCCAACCCCAGATAATCGACGTGCTGTGTACTTGCCGCCCTGACCTGAGCAGGGGTTTCGCACGACAGGCCGATGATTTTATCGGGCCCGAGACGCGCGCGCGCGACATCTGAATTAACGTCCCCCTGGCCGATATGAACACCGTCCACGCCTGCCGCCAGCGCCGCTTCAAGATCGTCGTTTATGACGAGCGGCACACCCGTCCCACAGAGGACCTGCATCAAAGCACGGGCCGCATCTACCCGCGCGGCGGTTGTGGCGTGTTTGTCGCGCAATTGCACGAAACTGACACCACCGCGCACCGCAGCACGCACTGTGTCGATCAAGACGGGACCGGGACACAGGCCTGGATCCGTGACGAGATAGAGGTTCAGTGTCCCGCGTCTCAGTGCCATGCAACGCGCTCTTGAGTCAGATCCGCAGCCTGGATGCTGTGCAGGGCATCAAGGAAAGCAACCGAAAAGCTCCCCGGACCTGAGGCCTGCCCTTGCGCTATCTCGCCCGCCTGCGCGACATGGACGAATGCAGCGATGGTGGCCTCAAGCGGTGGCGCGACAGCAGCATAAGCGCCAACAAGCGCGGTGAGCGAACAGCCCAAAGCCGTGATCTTGGGCATCATCTCCGATCCGCCGGTGATGCTGGCACTTCGGGTCCCGTCGGTGATGAAATCAACGGGACCGGAAACCGCCACAACGCAGTCATGGCTTGTTGCCAGCGCTATGGCAGAGCTCTGCGCATCCTCTACTGAGTTGCCGCTGTCCGCACCTTTGCCAGCCCCTTGCGCACCGGCGAGGGCAATGATTTCAGACGCGTTGCCCCGTACGATCGTGGGCTCGAGCGCCAACAGATCGCGCGCCACCCCTGCACGATAGGGCGTCGCAAAATGCGCCACCGGGTCCAGCACCCATGGTACGTTTGCTTCATGCGCAGCAACCGCCGCAGCCTTCATACTTTGGACCCAAGGCGCTGATAATGTGCCGATATTGATGGTCAGGGCCGAAGAAATTGCGGCGAAGTCAGTGACCTCTTCAACGGCATGGACCATGGCCGGAGATCCGCCAGCAGCCAAAGTGACATTGGCGGCAATGTTCATGGCAACATAATTGGTTATGCAGTGTACGAGCGGCGTTTGGGATCTGAGCGCGCTCAGCGCATCTTTCGGTGTCATCGCATCTTCCCTCTTGTTGAACGGAAAAAAGCGCGACAGACCAAACAGATCCGGAACCGCCTCCCTCCGCCGGCATTATCCGGTTCAGGTTCAAAGGGTACTTCTCAGCCTTTCGGCGCCCCTGACTAATGGAAAAGCTACGCTGATCGGCGGGGAGGTCAAGCATAAGTTTTGAGTGAAGGACCATGTGCGCCAAGGCTGCGTGGGGATCGGAGAGCTGCTGTTAGGGCAGACCTTTGGCACTCACTCATAGCGTGCCTTTCACTTTTGAATAACCGCTCCAGCTTTTTGGGCAGAGTTTGGCATGCTCGCTTATTTGAAGAGATTGGGGAGCTTTGCTATATGCTGAAAAACGGCAGGAAAATACCCGCTGGATGCCGTTATGCAGGAAAGCTCCCTGTTTGCAGCCTGTGGGTGACATCGGGCTTTGGATTGAAGCGACTGATGACCTTGATAAACCTCAATTTTCTCAATTGGGAGAACGTTCAGCAAATCGCCCAGAGTCGATTCTACAGCCTGCGGGATGCTGGTGGCGCGCTAAATCTTGGGATGGTTTGAACTGCTGGGGAGCACCGTGTTCTCTTTTGATTAGGCGTAGAATACCTCGGTTCCGACCTCTGCACAGAACCGTGCACATGCGGCTGGCAAACCCCGATCGGTTACGAACTTATCCACGTCCGCGACCGATGCGATCCGTGCAGGTGCTTTGCGCTCGAATTTGGAGCTGTCCGAGACCAGCAGTACGACTTCGCTCTGAGCGATGATCGCTTTGCTGACGCCAACCTCGTGAATGTCAAAATCCAGAATGTCGCCGCCCTCGTGCAGTGCCGAACAGCCGATAACCGCATAATCGAAACGGAATTGCGCAATCGTGGCCTTGGTCAAATCGCCGATCAAAGCACCGTCAGATCGGCGCAATTGACCTCCTGTGACAACAACTTCGACAGAAGGGTTCGCAGACAGAATGTTGGCGATGTTCATGTTGTTTGTGACAACCAAAAGCCCTTGGTGGTGGAGCAGTTCTGCGGCAACAGCCTCGGTTGTGGTGCCAATGTTCAGGAAGAGGGAGCAGTCATTCGGGATCTGTTTTGCACAGACCCGAGCGATGTCAACTTTGGTTGACTGGTTCAGCTCACGGCGCTCTGAATAGACGATGTTGACGGTTTTCGACGGGAGTATCGCACCGCCGTGCACCCGCTCGAGCTGGCCACTTTCCGCTAGATCGGTAAGGTCGCGGCGGATGGTTTGCGGTGTGACCCCGAAGTGTTCGACAAGCCCGTCAACAGTGACTTTGCCCTCGCGGCGGGCAATGTCGATGATTTCTGGCTTTCGAAGGGTTTGAACCATCTTCGCGGATCCATTGTTAGGTTTAGTGGCCATCCAAACGCGATTCGGACTGCGGATGTTCGGTTTGGTGTTCGTTTATACGTTACTTGATCACGCGCAGATTGAAAGTTTCAATGTGAACACCTCAATCTGAAGAAAAAAGCTAGTTAAAGTAGATGTTTACGCGATAACGATCACAAACGAACATTTTCGACTTCCTTTTTGATGCGATGTTGGTCACATTTTCGCTAAGCTGTGTCAAAGCAGCGCGGGGGGATGTATGAAACCAGACTTTGATCTGCTGATTATAGGCGGGGGTATCAACGGTTGCGGTATTGCGCGAGACGCAAGCGGCCGCGGGCTGTCTGTGTGTCTTGCCGAGATGAATGATATCGGGTCGGCGACGTCTGCATCATCAACCAAGTTATTTCATGGCGGATTGCGCTATCTGGAATATTTTGAATTCCGCCTTGTGCGTGAAGCTCTGATCGAGCGGGAAATCTTGCTGAAAGCGATGCCACACATCGCGTGGCCATTGCGCTTTGTGCTGCCCTACCACGAGAGCATGCGCTTTGATCTCAGCACGCCCACCTCTAAATTGCTCGGCGCGGTCATGCCGTGGATGAAGGGACGCCGACCTGCATGGTTGATCCGTTTGGGTCTGTTTATCTATGACAACCTTGGCGGCCGCAAAATCCTGCCTGCCACCAGTAAGCTCGATCTTCAAAGCGCGCCTGAAGGACTCCCGTTGGCTGAACGGTTCGAGAAGGCCTTCGAGTATTCCGACTGCTGGGTAGAGGATTCACGTTTGGTTGTGTTGAATGCGCGTGATGCCGAGCAACGCGGCGCAGAAATTCTCACAAGATCAAAAGTGGTGAGTGCCGATGCGGCCGACAGCGCTTGGTCGGTGAAGATCGAGGACACGACTACGGGCACATTGAAAACCGTAACGGCGCGCATGGTGATCAATGCTGCCGGTCCGTGGGTGGGCGACGTATTGCGTGGCACCCTGAAGAGCAACCAGCAGGGCAATGTGCGGCTGGTGCGTGGCAGTCACATTGTAACAAAGCGGCTGTTTGATCATGACAAATGTTATTTCTTTCAGGGCACGGACGGGCGCATCATTTTTGCGATACCATACGAGACGGATTACACGCTGATTGGTACAACGGACCAAGATCACGCGGACCCGTCAAAAGAACCTGAATGTACTCCTGAAGAGCGTGACTATCTGATTGAATTCATAAACGCCTACCTTGCCCAACCAATTTCACAAGAAGATGTGGTCTGGACTTACTCTGGTGTGCGCCCGCTCTATGATGATGGAGCAAGCAGTGCATCGGCTGCGACGCGTGACTATGTGTTGAAGCTGGACAAGAGCCGTGGCGCGCCTGCGCTGAACGTGTTTGGCGGCAAGATCACAACCTACCGCAAACTGGCGGAGAGTGCGCTGGAACAGATTGCTGACGTCTTGCCAGAGACGGGCAAGCCATGGACGGCTGGAGAAGCCCTGCCTGGTGGAGATTTTGCAGTGGATGGCGTGGGCGATCTGGTCGCGCAAACGAAAAAAGCGTATCCGTTTTTGACAGATCGCTGGGCGCTTCGGCTTATCCGCGCATACGGTACCGAGGTAAGTGATGTTTTGGGCAAGGCCCGCGACATCGAAGATCTGGGCCGCGACTTCGGTGCCGATTTGACCGAGCGTGAAGTGAGGTGGCTGATGAAAAACGAATACGCGCGTCAGGCTGATGATGTTGTTTGGCGGCGTTCGAAATTGGGTCTGCGGATGACGCCAGACCAGATTACGGATCTGGAAAAATGGATGCGTACCCATCAGCAGGATGCTATTTCTGCGGTGGCAGAGTAGGGGAATGAAATGACACTTGAGCTGCGCAATGTCTCGAAGGTTGTGGAAGGTGTGACGCATATTCACCCCACGAACCTAACGCTTGAGAAGGGCACGATGAACGTGCTGCTGGGGCCAACTCTGTCTGGCAAAACATCCTTGATGCGGCTGATGGCTGGGTTGGATGTGCCGACCCAAGGTCAGGTTTTTTGGCAAGGCACGGACGTGACCGGCATGCGTGTGCAGGATCGCAAAGTTGCTATGGTGTACCAACAGTTCATCAATTACCCGTCGATGACGGTGTACGAGAACATCGCCTCGCCGCTGCGACTGATGGGCAAATCGAAGGCCGAAATTGAAACAGCCGTCACCAAGGCTGCCGATCTTATGCAGCTATCACCGATGTTGGATCGCAAACCGTTAGAATTGTCCGGCGGACAGCAGCAGCGTTGCGCACTGGCGCGGGCCTTGGTCAAGGATGCCGGGTTGGTGTTATTGGACGAACCGCTTGCCAACCTCGATTACAAACTGCGCGAGGAGCTGCGCGTCGAGATCCCTAAGATCTTTGAAGAAGCAGGGTCAATCTTTGTCTATGCCACAACCGAACCCGAGGAGGCGCTTTTGTTGGGCGGAAATACTGCTGCTCTTTGGGAAGGCCAAGTGCGCCAGTTCGGCCCCACCCCTGATGTGTACCGCCAGCCGGGCGATGCAACCACAGCGCGGGTATTCAGCGATCCGCCGATGAACTTCGTGGCCATGACAAAATCAGGCGATACGATCATTTTTGGCGACACAAGATCGGCGCGTGCAACCGGTCATCTGACAGGGCTGGCCGAAGGGCGCTATCTGGCAGGCTTCCGGCCCAACCATGTGGAACTGAGCAGCCAAGACGAAGATGTGCTGGAGTTTACGACCCAACTGACGGTTACTGAACTCACCGGGTCCGAGACCTTTATCCATCTTGATCACCACGGTGATAAGTGGGTGGGCCTGATACACGGTATTCATGACCTGAAACTGGGGGCAGACCTCCGCGTTTATGTCGATCCGCGCCACATTTATATTTTTAACGAGAGCGGCGATCTGGTGGCACCTGCCGCCTATGCGCTTGCGGCTTAGCGGGAGGGCGCGCAGATGGCAAAAATCACTTTAGACAACCTGGCCCATTCCTATTCCTCAAAACCGAAGGGCGAGGATGATTTCGCCCTCAAAGAGTTGAACCATGTCTGGTCCGATGGGGAAGCCTATGCACTGCTGGGGTCTTCCGGGTGTGGCAAGTCAACTTTGCTGAACATCATCTCGGGTCTGTTGCATCCCAGTCAGGGGCGCATCCTGTTTGACGATGTTGATGTCACGCAATCGTCTACGGCAGACCGCAACATCGCGCAGGTGTTTCAGTTTCCGGTGGTCTACGACACGATGACTGTGCGCGACAACCTCGCCTTTCCACTGAAAAACCGTGGCGCTGATCCGGCCTACATCGCGGAGCGGGTACAGCAGATCGGCGCAATGATCGGCATGGAGGAGCAGCTGGATACACGTGCGCGCGGTTTGACTGCTGATGCAAAACAGAAAATTTCGTTGGGGCGCGGGATGGTGCGCGAAGACGTGAATGCGCTGCTGTTTGATGAGCCGCTCACCGTGATTGACCCCCATATGAAATGGGAGCTGCGAACACAGCTAAAGTCGCTGCACCACGAATTCGGTCATACAATGATATATGTCACCCACGACCAGACAGAGGCTTTGACCTTTGCCGACAAAGTTGTGGTAATGTATGATGGGCGCGTGGTTCAGATCGGCACGCCGCAAGAATTGTTTGACAAGCCGCAGCATACTTTTGTCGGCTATTTTATCGGCTCACCCGGGATGAACGTAATGCCAGCCACCGTCGACGGTAACACCGCCATGGTGCACGGCTTGCCAGTGGATTTGGGCGCTGGTTATGCTGCACTTGCCGGCAAAGTAGAGATTGGCGTGCGCCCTGAATTTGTGACCCTGACCGACGGGGCGGGGCTGCCCGTTAAGGTCCGCCGCGTCGAGGATGTGGGCCGCCACAAGATTGTGCGCGCCGAATTGTTTGGAAGCGAGATTAACATCCTTGCCGGTGAAGACCAAAACATCGGCCCCGACATGACCCACATCACGTTCGATCCTGCACGGGTCAATGTCTACGTCAACGACTGGTTAAATGAAGGGGAGGCAGCCTGATGGAAAAGACCGTTAATCAAAAGGCGTGGTTCCTCATCCTCCCGGTGCTGATCCTTGTCGCGTTTTCTGCCGTGATCCCTTTGATGACCGTAGTGAACTATTCTGTGCAAGACACCTTCGGGCAGAATAAATTTTTCTGGGTGGGCCTTGAGTGGTTCGCTGAAATGCTGGCGTCGGACCGGATGTGGGATGCGCTGGGCCGGCAATTGATGTTCTCCGCGATCATCCTTGCGATTCAGGTGCCACTGGGGGTCTTTGTCGCGCTTAACATGCCCAAATCGGGCTTTTGGTCCAGCTTTTGTCTGGTGATGATGTCATTGCCACTGCTGATCCCGTGGAATGTAGTCGGCACGATCTGGCAGATTTTCGGGCGCGTCGATATCGGCCTGCTTGGGTACACACTGGACGCGCTGGGCATCTCGTACAACTACACCCAGAACACCTTTGCCGCATGGGCGACGATCATCGTGATGGATGTCTGGCATTGGACCTCACTAGTAGCTTTGCTGGCGTTCGCGGGGCTGAAATCCATCCCGGATGCCTACTATCAAGCAGCCAAGATAGATCAAGCGAGCCGCTGGGCGATCTTTCGCTACATCGAATTGCCCAAGATGATGGGCGTTTTGATGATCGCCATTCTACTGCGGTTTATGGACAGTTTCATGATCTATACTGAGCCGTTTGTCGTGACGGGCGGTGGCCCCGGCAATGCAACCACCTTGTTGTCGATCGATCTGGTGAAAATGGCACTTGGTCAGTTTGACCTTGGCCCAGCGGCGGCATTCTCGATCATGTACTATTTGGTGATCTTGTTGATTTCGTGGGTGTTTTACACCGTGATGACCAACCTTGATAATAAGGGGGGCTAAGCTATGAAAGACGCAAGCATGACCGCCAGCACTCCCGCCAAACGGTTCAAGGTCAAAGGATCGGTCGTCGTGATGACGCTGTACCTCATGTTCCTGCTGATCCCGATCTATTGGTTGCTCAACATGAGCCTCAAGACCAACACCGAGATCCTCAACAGCTTTACCCTATGGCCACGTGATTTGACGTTTGCCAATTACGCGACGATCCTGACGGACCCCGCATGGTACACCGGCTACATCAATTCGATGATTTATGTGGTGATGAACACGGTGATCAGCCTCGCTGTGGCGCTGCCCGCAGCATATGCATTCAGCCGCTATCACTTCATGGGCGACAAGCATCTGTTTTTCTGGCTGCTGACCAACCGGATGGCACCGCCAGCTGTATTCGCGCTGCCGTTCTTCCAACTCTACTCTAGCGTCGGATTGTTCGACACACATATCGCGGTGGCATTGGCGCATTGCCTGTTCAACGTACCGCTGGCGGTGTGGATTCTGGAAGGCTTCATGCGCGGTGTCCCCAAAGAGATCGACGAGACAGCCTATCTTGACGGGTATTCCTTCGGACGGTTCTTTGTGAAAATATTTACGCCGCTCATCGCCAGTGGCATCGGCGTCGCCGCTTTCTTCTGCTTCATGTTTTCGTGGGTCGAACTGCTCTTGTCACGCACCCTGACCACCGTAGATGCCAAGCCGATCTCCGCGATTATGACCCGTACCCAAGGCGCGGCGGGAATCGACTGGGGGGTCTTGGCCGCAGCGGGTGTTCTGACGATCCTGCCAGGGGCTTTGGTAATCTATTTTGTCCGTAACTATATTGCGAAGGGCTTTGCCCTCGGGAGGGTCTGACCAATGGATTGGATGGCATGGACATGGCCCACGGCCATATTCTTTATCGTGATCGCAAGCATACTTGTCACTTTCACGATACTCGCAATCAAATTCCCGGAGGCTCCTCGCGTGGGCATCCTGCGGATCGAAACAACAAGAGGTGATCGCCTCTTCATCACACTTCTTGGCTCGGCCTTTATTAATCTGGCTTGGCTGGGAGTGGTCGGCGCGAACCAACCGTTCGCGCTGGTTGTCTGCCTTGTCTACGCCGCAGCGGTGTTCCGCTGGGTGTAGAACGGGGGCGCTGAACGGCACAGATCGCAAGGCGCCACAATTGAAACGTCATTTCCAAAGGGAGGAAACAATGACATTTTCGCTTAAATCAAGTACGGCAATTGTGCTGTCGCTTGGCATGATGAGCACACCTGTGTTCGCTGACATGGATGCCGCCAAGGCGTTCCTGGATGCGGAGATCGGTGAGATCTCAACATTGTCCCGCACAGAGCAAGAAGCCGAAATGCAGTTCTTTGTCGATGCGGCTGAGCCCTATCAGGGCATGGAAATCAAAGTGGTTTCCGAGACCATCGCAACCCACGAATATGAAAGCCAAGTGCTGGCCCCGGCTTTTGAGGCGATCACAGGTATCAAGGTCACGCATGACCTGATCGGCGAAGGTGACGTGGTCGAAAAACTGCAAACACAAATGCAGTCCGGCGAGAACATCTATGACGCATATATCAACGACAGTGATCTGATCGGTACGCACTGGCGCTACCAGCAAGTGCGCAACTTGACCGACTGGATGGCGGGTGAAGGCAAAGACGTCACGTTGCCCACGCTGGATGTCGAAGACTTTATCGGTACTTCGTTCACGACAGGCCCTGATGGCAAGCTGTACCAACTGCCTACGCAGCAGTTCGCGAACTTGTATTGGTTCCGCTACGACTGGTTCAACGACGAGATCAACAAAGCGGACTTCAAAGCCAAATATGGCTATGATCTTGGTGTGCCGGTCAATTGGACCGCGTATGAAGACATCGCGGAATTCTTCACCGGCCGCGATCTGTCGCGCATGGGTGTTGATGGCGACGTGTTCGGCAACATGGACTATGGTAAGAAAGATCCGTCACTGGGGTGGCGCTATACCGATGCGTGGATGTCTATGGCCGGAATGGGCGACGTAGGGGAGCCAAACGGTTTGCCCGTGGATGAATGGGGCATTCGTGTAAACGAAAACTCCCAGCCAACAGGGTCTTGTGTTTCGCGCGGTGGGGCCACGAACGCACCTGCGGCGGTATATGCTGTGACCAAGGCGATTGAGTGGCTGAACAAATACTCACCACCTGCCGCTGCCGGTATGACGTTTGGTGAAGCGGGTCCAATCCCAGCCCAAGGTAACGTCGCACAGCAGATGTTCTGGTACACGGCGTTTACAGCTGCGACAGTAGAACCTGATCTGCCCGTGATGAACGAAGATGGCACGCCCAAGTGGCGCATGGCGCCTTCCCCGCACGGTGCGTATTGGAAAGAGGGCCAGAAGATCGGCTATCAGGACGCAGGCTCATGGACTTTGATGCAGTCTACACCTGTTGATCGTGCACAGGCGGCTTGGCTCTATGCCCAGTTTGTTGTGTCCAAAACCGTTGACCTGAAAAAGTCTGATGTAGGTTTGACCTTCATCCGTGAATCCACGATTGATTCAGAACACTTTACAGAACGCGCACCACGTCTTGGTGGTTTGGTAGAATTCTACCGCTCGCCCGCGCGCGTCCAGTGGTCACCAACAGGTACCAATGTTCCTGACTATCCAAAGCTGGCACAGCTGTGGTGGCAGAATATCGGTGATGCAATGTCCGGTGCCAAGACGCCTCAGGAGGCGTTGGACGCACTTTGTGCCGATCAGGAAAAAGTTCTCGCCCGTCTTGAGCGCGCAGGCGTCCAAGGTGATCTGGGTCCTGTCCTCAATGAGGAAATGGGCGCCGATCACTGGTTTGCCCAGCCAGGCGCACCATACGCCAAGCTGGAAAATGAGGACGAAGAACCAATGACAGTTCCTTACGATGAGCTGATCAAATCTTGGCAGTAAGCCAGGGTTCTCACGGACGGGGGCGCCTTTGTTGCGCCCCCGTCACTTTGAGCTTCCCTCAAGCGGCCGGCCTGCTTACGTGGCTCTCAGACGTAGAAGAAGAAAATCCATGAAATATATTTTGGCGATTGATCAAGGCACGACCTCCACGCGGGCAATTCTGTTTGATGAAGGCTTGTCGCCGGTGGCCTCTGTTCATGAAGAATTCCCGCAAGTATTTCCCAAATCCGGCTGGGTCGAACACGATCCTGAGGATTTGTGGCGCACTACCGCAAGCACATGTAACGCTGTGATCGAACAGGTGGATGTGGCTGACATCATTTCAATCGGCATCACGAACCAGCGCGAGACCACTGTGGTTTGGAGCCGTGAAACCGGCCAACCAATCTACAACGCTATCGTTTGGCAAGACCGTCGAACAGCTGACTATTGCAAAGCCCTGCGTGCTGCTGGCCATGAGGACATGTTTGCAGATCGCACGGGGCTGCTGATTGATCCATACTTCTCGGCCACGAAACTCAAGTGGATTTTGGATAACGTCGACGGTGCGCGTGATATGGCGCGGCGGGGTGAGTTGCTGTTTGGTACGGTCGACACCTATCTGATCTGGAAGCTGACGGGTGGGCAAACCCATGCAACCGACGCCACCAATGCTGCCCGTACGATGTTGTATGACATTCGCAAAGGACGTTGGAGCCAGACGATATGTGATCTGTTCGACATCCCAATGGACATGCTGCCGCAGGTCAAAGACAGTGCTGATGATTTTGGCAATTGCCGCGCCGATTTGTTTGGCCGTTCCATTCCAATATGTGGCGTGGCGGGCGATCAACAGGCAGCGACCATCGGGCAGGCCTGTTTTGAGCCTGGCATGTTGAAAGCAACATATGGCACGGGGTGTTTTGCGCTTTTGAATACAGGCGATACGCCCGTTAAATCAAAAAACAGGCTGCTCACGACGATCGCATACCAACTCGACGGCAAGCCGACCTACGCGCTCGAGGGATCAATTTTTGTAGCGGGTGCAGTGGTACAATGGTTACGGGACGGCCTGAAAATCATAAGCAATGCGGCTGAGACACAATCGCTGGCCCAAGGAGCTGATGAGACGCAATCGGTGATTTTGGTACCTGCATTTACGGGCTTGGGCGCGCCGTATTGGAACCCTGAATGTCGCGGTGCTGTGTTTGGTTTGACCCGCAACTCGGGGGCAAATGAGCTTACCCGTGCCGCGCTGGAAAGCGTCGGCTATCAGACCCGCGATTTGCTGGATGCCATGCGTGCAGATTGGGTGACGGAAGGTGCATCAAGTGTACTGCGTGTTGACGGCGGGATGAGTGCGTCTGACTGGGCGATGCAGTTCTTGGCAGATATAATCGACGCGCCTGTTGATCGCCCACAGGTCCTTGAGACAACAGCATTAGGTGTTGCTTGGTTGGCAGGAATGAAAGCGGGCGCTATGCCAGGACAACAGGAGTTCGCCAAGCAATGGGCGTTAGAGCGTCAATTCTTGCCCTCGATGGACGCAGAAGTACGTCGCACTAAATATGGCAATTGGCGCCGTGCTGTCGATGCGACGCTGAGTTTTTGAGCCTATGAAGACCCCGCGCCCTTTTGCCTTCTCGGCCCCGACGCAAACATTCTTTGGTGCGGGCGAACACCAACGCATTACGGATCACTTACCGCCGCATTGCCGACATGTCGTTTTGGTGCAAGGGAGCAGTTGCTCCGCATCCGCGCCTGTTCTGGCATGTCTGCAAAATGCGGGTTTAGAGATTACGCAGGTTTATTGCGACGGCGAGCCGACCGTGCCGAAGATCAATGCGCTTCTCGGTCGCCTAGCGGGCAATTCTGCGGACGTGGTTATCGCCTGTGGTGGCGGTAGTGTGTTGGACACAGCCAAAGTCATTCGCTTTGCCTTGTTTCATGCCCTCACATCCTATGAGGATTTTGCAACCATCACACCTGAGCAAATGAACACTCCTTGCGGGTTGGCGCTGATCGCGGTGACAACCACTGCAGGCACGGGTGCCGAAGTCACTGCAAACGCCGTCATTGGTGTGCCAGCACAAGCTGCAAAGATCAGTCTACGGGGCAGGGCGCTCTGTGCTGATATAGCGATAGTGGATCCCCAGATGATGCAGGGCGCGCCTGATGCAGTGGTGCTTTATTCTGGTTTGGATGCGGTAACGCAAATTTTTGAAAGCTACACGTCAAATGCAGCTACACCCTTCTCCGATGCTTTGACACTCGCCACCAAAGCGCTTGGGTTGCCCGCACTCAAAGCTGTGTTGGAAGACCGTCACCATTCTGCTTGGGCAGATTTGGCATGGGTCGCACACGCAAGCGGCTTGGCTCTGGCGAACTCGGGTTTGGGGGCGGCGCATGGTTTGGCATCGGTCATTGGCGGGCAATACGACGTCCCACATGGAGCATTATGCGGGCGGTTACTGATACCGGTTCTGCGACAGAATTTGCGGCGTTCGGAAGAAGGCTCGGACACCCACGCGCGGATTGCGTCCTGCATGGCGGATGTTGCGGATGCTTTTACTCCGACTCTCCCAGATGATCTGCTGTCCGGCTTTGAGGCATGGGTTGACGCGAAAGGCCTGCCACGGCTTGCGGATTGGTCGGTTACGGCTGATGATTTGTCAGACATCGCGACACGGGGTGCGGCGGCATCATCAAGCCAGAAGAACGCGATCCCTCTTACGCAAGATGATTACCTGCAAGTCCTTCAGGACGCATTGTAAACCGAGCGGATGGGCCACAAATCGGAGGCCGCATGAAAAACGACAATAGCATGGCTTGGATGCTGGTCTTGCCCGCGCTAATACTGCTTTGCATCGTGGGTGTTGTCCCACTGTTAGCCGTGTTTAACTATTCGTTCTTTGATATTTTTACGCTGCAAGACAGATTTTGGGTTGGCTTGGAATGGTACGGTGATCTGGTGGGTACGCCTGAACTCTACCATGCGCTTGGCCGAAGCGTATTGTTCACTTGTGTCATCCTAGCGGTGCAGTTCCCATTGGGCATTGCCATTGCACTGTTGTTGCCGCAGCAGACCTATACAAGCAGCTTTTTTCTCATTGTATTGGCGGTCCCTCTGGTTGTGCCGTGGAATATGATCCCAATCATCTGGCTTAATCTGATCAACCCGGACTATGGTCTGATCGGTTACGGCATTAAGGCGATCGGGTGGGATTTCGACTATAAATTCAACGCGCTGCATACTTGGATTCTGATCGTTCTCATGGACACCTGGCACTGGGTCGGGCTGGTGGCGATCCTTGCCTATTCCGGTCTATCCAGCATTCCACAAGCTTACTTGCAGGCCGCTGCAATCGACAGTGCATCAAAGTGGCAAGTCTTCCGCTTTATCCAGCTCCCGAAAATCAAGGGGGTGTTGATGATGGGATTGCTGTTGCGGGTAATGGACAGTTTGATGATCTACACAGAGGCATTTACCATCAATGCGGGCGGGCCAGAAGGGGCGACCTCGTTTCTATCCTTAGAGCTTGGAGAAGAGATTGGCGGGTTTGACTATGGACCTGCCGCCGCACGATCGGTGCTCTATTTTCTACTGGTACTGGTCGTAGCGTGGATATTCCAATTATCGCTGCGACGTCAGAACGAGAAAGAGGCATGATGAATGTACTGCGTTTGATTGGCCTATTCGGTGTGCTGGTTTTTATCCTTGGGCCATTGGTGCAATCATTTTTGCTGAGCTTGATTGTAACATTTCCACATGAGGGTTTTGTCAAAGGCGACTGGACTTTGCTGAACTACAGAAATGTGTTTCGCGATCCCGAACTGCTGGCATCCTTAGGCAACTCGTTGATTTATGTGTCGCTGAATGTGGTGCTGACCCTGCTGGTTGCACTACCCGCTGCATATGCCGTATCGCGTTACCGCTTTGTGGGGGACAAGCACCTTTTATTGTTGCTACTGGCCTTCCGCATAACACCGCCTGTGGTGCTTTCCCTGCCGATTTTCCTATTATTTGCCAAGCTTAATCTGCTGAATACACCTGTTGGCATCGCTGTCGTGCATTGCTTGTTCAACGTACCAGTTGCGATCTGGATCTTAAGCAGCTTCATAAATGCTGTGCCGCGCGCCTTTGATGAAACCGCATTTTTAGATGGTCATTCGCGCATGGGATTCTTCGTAAAACTTTTGATCCCAGCAATTGTTCCCGGCATCGGGGTTTCATGCTTCTTTTGCTTTATCTTTTCTTGGGTCGAGGTCGTGTTTGCCCGCATTTTGACATCTACTGGAGGAAAGCCTGTTACAATGGCTATCCAGAATCTGTTTGGCTTTCAGACGGATATTGGATTGGTAATGGCCATGACCGTAATTTCCCTGCTACCAGGACTTGCCCTGATCTACTTTGTTCGCAACCACATATCAAAAGGGTTTCAATTGCGTGGTTGAATGGTTTCGCAAAAAATTCTGACCAACTGGTGCTGCAATAGCTCTGTCCAATTAGAGCTGCCAAATTTAGTCTCTCACCGAGAGGATACATTCTCAAGTATCCAATAAAAATCGGACTCAGCGTTGTTGGGCAATGTCCGCTTTAAGGGATCCGCACCCTAGAAAACTGCCAAATGACAAGGTTCGATATCGGACAAATTCACCTGCATACATTCCTCTCTTCCCGAAAGCGGACATGAGTCGCGATCTAGTGATCGTGAAGTCCGGGCTAGAAGCTGCCGTTACCTGCAAAATGCCCCCATGTCCGTAAGTACCAAAAAAAGCGGAGAAATGGCGATCCCTGAAGGACTCGAACCCTCAACCTGCAGATTAGAAGTCAGCTGCTCTATCCAGTTGAGCTAAGGGACCGCGCAGCGCCGTTATGGTGCAAGCTGGCGGCTCCATCAAGGGGGGAGTGGATCAGAACTGGCCAAACCAGTCGGGCAATATGGTGCGGCACACGAAATTCTTGAAAAGCGGCTTTACCACGCCCCGTTTGGGGTCGCGCACGGGGTGGTCGCGGATTTGGGCATAGCCTTCTGCCACCGCCTCGTCCCATGGCAGTTCTTTGGCCAGCGCCATTTTGCGGAAAAACCGCTCTGCGTGGAAGTCGGGTTTGGCCCAGCCGTTTACATTCCATTCTTCGCCGACGGTCTCGGCCACGGACTGGCGCACAGCATTAGCGGATTTGAGCGCTTCGAGGTTGGCGTGCTTAAGGTGGACGAAGAAGACGTCATCGGGCATCTCGAAAGGAAAGTCAGCGACTTTGCGCTCGCCGCAGAAGACGCCGTGCCAGCGCAGCGGCAGAGATTTGCGCATAGCCCACGCTTTGGAATAATTGCCCGTCACGCAAGCGACTTTGCGATAGGCCAGCACGTTGTCACCAGCCTGCATCGGGGCATCCCCGTCGATCTCGGCAAGGTTGAGGCCGAGCCCGAAAATAGCAGGGGCCGAGGTCTGCGAGAATAGATCGGCAAAAGAACTGTAGGTGTCTGGGTTGAAGCACACCAATTCATCTGCATCGGTCTGGATCACCCAGTCGTACATATTCCCCAAGCCCGACTGGAAGTCGTTCATCAGGCGCATGCGCACACGGTCAAAATGCAACAGCTCCTCGCGCGGCACAGTGATTATGCTGGCCTCTGGGCAGATATTTGCGATTTCGGGGTCAGGCCCGTGCGAGATGATAAAAAGGTTTCGGTGTCCCAGATGCCCGCCATAATGGCGGTACCACTGGGCGAGCGCCCAATAGTCTCGGTAAACCATCGTAATAGCGCAAATCTTCATGGCTGTATCCTCGCTTGGCGCCTTCGGTAGCGGGGGAATGCGGTCTGATCAAGGATTTGGCATGGCACAGGATGGAAAGGACGCGATGTGGTGCGGCTGCGCATCCGTAAGTGCTTGCATTCAGAGCGGCGCAGACCCATTCATATGCGTATGACAGAGCTGCAAAATACGGATGCGCTGAGGCTTTTGGGGTGGTCGGATTTCTATGCCGATCAGCTGGATGCAGAGGATCAAGCGTTGATGCCTATGCGCGTAGCCCGCGTGCACCGCGCACGGATGAGCGCGCAATCGGCGTCGGGAACCTTGCGGCTGGACCTGCCCAAAGGAATGACCACGGCGGATTTTGCGGTAGGCGATTGGGTGCTGGTAGATGGCGCGCAACTTGTCGTGCGCAGATTGGACCGTCAGGCTCTGTTGCAGCGCAAGACCGAAGGTGGGCGCGGCCCGCAGTTGATCGCCGCCAATGTAGACACGTTGTTCATCGTCACGTCCTGCAATGACGACTTCAACCCTGCACGCCTTGAGCGATATCTGGCACTCGCCAATGAGGCCGAGACAACGCCGGTGATTGTCCTGACCAAGGCAGATCAGGCGGACGACATCGCGCCTTTCTATGATGCTGCGGCTGCCTTGCAGCGCGGGCTTGAGGTGGTCGCCGTAAACTCGAAAACACCCGAGGCCATAGAAGTATTGAAACCGTGGTGTGGTGTTGGGCAGACTGTGGCGTTGGTCGGCTCCTCTGGTGTGGGCAAGTCAACTTTGCTCAACACGCTGGCGCAGAAGACTGGTGAAGATGCGCAACTTACGGGCGGTATCCGTGAGGTGGATGCAAAGGGGCGACACACAACCACGTCCCGCTCGCTTCATGCAATAGCGGGGGGCGGTTGGGTGATCGACACGCCGGGCATTCGCACGCTGCATCTGGCTGATCTCGAGACGGGCTTGGCCGTGCTTTTTGCTGAGATCACCGAGCGCGTTGATGACTGTCGTTTCCGCGATTGCACCCATGCCCATGAGCCGGGGTGCGCCATCCTCGCTGCTGTGGAGAGGGGCGAGATTGATCCTGCACGGCTAGAACGGTGGCGCAAACTGTCTGAGGAGAACGCGGCGGCGACTCCTGACCGTAATACACCACGGGGTAAGCGCCGCTAGAGGTCTTTGACCAGCCGTAGCGCGTCATAGATCGCCGCATGTGTATTGCGCGCAGAGACGGCATCGCCGATGCGAAACAGTTGGAAAGAGCCTGCGGGATTACGGATCACGCTTTGTGGCTGCCCCGCGATCAGGGCCTCGTGGTCTACGGCTCCTTGATTCACGCTCAGTTCCTTGAGATCGAAATAGAGGTCATCAAGCGGCAGGGTGCCATAGTTCACGACGACCTGATCGTAGTCCTGTGTCGCGGTGTGATCGCTGTAGTCGGTGCCTATGGTTGCCGTCAGCTTGTTACCGCTCTGCGCCACGCCAAGCAGGCGGCGGGTTACGGTAAATGTCACGTCCTTATCCTGAAGCGCGCGCATGTAGGGCACCAGATTCATCGCCATAACCTCGGGGGCAAAGGTGCGGTCGGGGGTCATCACTTCGACCTGCGCGCCAGAGGCGGCGGCAATCTCTGCCGCTTGCAGGGCAGGGTGGTCGCCGCTCTCGTCATAAATGAGGATGTTTCCTGCGGGCTTCACATCGCCAGAGATGATGTCCCATGCAGTGACCACATGCGCGGCCTCGCGGCCCGTCTCGAAAAGCTCTGTGTTGGGCATGCCCCCTGTGGCGACGATCACCACATCGGGGTTCAGCGCTGTTACGTCGCCCGCTTCGGCCCAAGTGTTGAAGTGGAACGTCACATCGCGCGCGGCACATTGCGCCATGCGCCAGTCGATGATCCCGATCATCTCGCGGCGGCGAGGGGTCTGCGCGGTAAGGCGGATTTGTCCGCCGGGATCAGGCTGGGCCTCGAACACGGTCACCTCATGCCCGCGCTCTGCCGCCACGCGTGCTGCCTCTAATCCTGCGGGACCCGCGCCGATAATCACGATTTTCTTCGCCGTCTGTGCAGGCAAAATCTCGTGCGGCATGCTCTGCTCGCGTCCCGTGGCAGGGTTGTGGATGCACAGCGCCTCACCCGCCTGATAGATACGGTCAAGGCAATAGGTAGCACCCACGCAGGGCCGGATGTCATCCTCGCGCCCCTCCATCAGCTTTTTGACCACATGCGGATCGGCCATATGGGCGCGGGTCATGCCGACCATGTCCAGAAGACCGCTCTCAACCGCGTGGCGCGCGGTGGCCACATCGGGGATGCGCGCGGCGTGGAACGTGGGAATGCCTGTCCGCTTTTTCACCTCGCCTGCGAAATCCAGATGCGGGGCGCTGCGCATGCCTTGCACGGGAATAATATCGGTCATGGCGGGATCTGTGTGTATGCGGCCTCGGATCACGTTCAGGAAATCGAGCTGGCCAGTTGCTGCCAGCTTTTGCGAGATAACCATCCCTTCCTCGGGAGTGATCCCGCCTTTTTGCGCCTCATCCGCCGTATAGCGAAAGCCCACGATGAAATCATCACCCACCCGTTTGCGCACCGCAGACAGCACATCCATCGGGAAGCGCATGCGGTTTTCCAGCGTGTCAGCACCATATGGTCCCGTCAGATCATTGGTTAGTGGTGACCAGAACTGATCAAGCAGGTGGCCGTAGACCTGAAGCTCTATGCCGTCCATGCCCCCTGCCTTCATCCGCTCGGCGGCATCGGCGAAATCGGTGATAATGCGCTCGATGTCCCAATCCTCGATCAGCTTGGGGAAGGCGCGGTGCGCGGGTTCGCGGTGCTTGGACGATGACACAGAGGGCAGCCAGTCGCCCTTGTTCCACGTCGTACGGCGGCCCAGATGGGTGAGCTGGATCATCGTGGCACAGCCGTGTTCGTGGCAGGCATCGGTGAGGTTTTGTATCCACGGCACAACCTCGTCTTTGTAAGCAAGGACGTTGTTGAAAACGGGCGGGCTATCGCGCGACACGGCGGCTGATCCCGCGGTCATCGCAAGTGCGACACCCGCCTTTGCCCGCTCTGCATGATAGGCGGCGTAGCGTTCCGTCGGCATGCCATCCACAGGGTAAGCAGGCTCATGACTTGTCGTCATAATCCTGTTCTTGAGCGTCAGATGTTTGAGCTTGAACGGCTGGAGCAGGGGATCTTTTGACATGGGGTCATCCTTGGAATGCGCCCCGTCAGAGTGCAATCCAAGCCGTCTTCAGGTCAAAGAATTTCTCCATCGCGTGCAAAGATTTATCATGCCCGTTCCCCGACTGTTTGACCCCGCCCAACGGCACGGTCCCATCCGCGCCGCCGTAGGTGTTCACATGCACAACGCCAGCCTGCAATTTGGCAATCATGCGGTGGGCGCGAGACAGGTTTGACGTCCAGACCGCACTGGCCAGCCCGAACTCTGTGCCATTGGCCAGCGAAATGGCCTCTTCCTCGGTATCGAACGGCGTAATGGCAAGGACGGGGCCAAAAACCTCTTCGCGGAACAGACGGTCCTTGGGGCTCACATCCTCGACAATAGCGGGGGCCATGTAGAAGCCGCCTGTATCTTGCAGGATGCGTGCGCCGCCGTGCACGGTGCGGCCCTGCGCGCGGGCCTCTTCCAGAAATGCGAGGTTCTGGTTGAGCTGGTGTTCGGAATTGATAGCCCCAGCAGCGGTCCCGAGATCAAGGGGGTTGCCCACGGTCATAGCGTTCATGGCCTCTAGCAAAGCCGCCGTAAATTCCGCCTGCACGGAGCGTTCCACCAAAAGGCGCGATCCAGCAATGCAGACCTGCCCCGAGTTGCGGAATATGCCTGCCGCCGAGACTTTGGCCGCTTGTGCCAGATCAGGGGCATCGGCGAAGACTACGTTGGGGGATTTGCCGCCTAATTCGAGATACACCCGCTTCATATTTGACCGCGCGGAGGCCTCCATCAGCCGCCGTCCTGTAGTGCCTGATCCTGTGAAGGTGAGCACATCGACGTGCATCGATTCCGAGATTGCCGCTCCGACAACCGCGCCTTCGCCCGTCACTACGTTGAGTACCCCCGCAGGCAGCCCCGCCTCCAGCGCCAGCTCGGCGATGCGGATGAGGGTAAGGGAGGCCGTCTCGGGCGGTTTGACGACCACGGTGCAGCCCGCAGCGAGCGCTGGCCCCAGTTTCCATGCGCCAATCATCAACGGGAAATTCCACGGGATGATCGCACCCACCACGCCAACGGGCGTTTTGTGGATCATGCCCAATGTGCCTTCCGCCGTGGGGGCAATCTCTCCGTAGACCTTGTCGAGCGCTTCGGCGTAGTAGCGTATGGTTTGCGCCGCACCCAGCGGCTCTGCCTTAAGCGCCATGCCGATCTCGGTGCCATTGTTGCGCACGCCTAGAACGGCGAGTTCGAGGGCGTATTGTTCAATCAGCTCGGCCCAGCGGTACATGATCTTTTTGCGCGCAGCAGGAGCCATGCTACACCAGCGGCCATCGTCAAACGCCGTGCGCGCTGCCATGATCGCGCGCTCCGCATCAGCGGCGGTGCTGCGCGGCATGGTTGTGAGAACGCTGCCGTCCACGGGGGAAATCACCTCCATCACCGCGCCATCGCTGGCAGGGCAGGATGCGCCGTCTATCAGGTTTTGCGCAGGCGCGACAGAAGTCTGGCACAATGTGTCGATGGTGTCTTGATCAAGCATATGCAGTGTCCTCGGCAGAGTTAATCAAAGTTCAGATCGACGCGGCCAAAGGTGCCAAAGTCCGCGGCGAAGGCGCTGCCGCTCGGGGCCTCGACGGGTCGAATGAAGGAGCCTGACAGGACAATTTCACCCGCCTGCAACCCTTTGCCGAATTGTGCCAGACGGTCGAGCAGCCAGATGATGCCTGTGACGGGATCGCCCAACACACCCGCGCCCAGCCCCGTTTCCTCAACCGTGCCACTGACTGTTACGATGGCACCGACCCAGCGCAGATCATGGGCGTCAAATGCGTGGGTCTTATCTCCCAAAACTATGCCTGCATTGGCGGCATTGTCGGAGACGGTATCGGTAATGATCCGCGCTTTGCCCGTCTGAGGGTCCGCGCGCAGGATGCGTGTGTCGAGGATCTCCAGACACGGGGCCACATGCGCTGTTGCGGCAATCACATCGGCGCGGCTGTGGCCCGCTCCTTCGATATCGCTGCCCATGACAAAGGCGATCTCAGCCTCGATGCGCGGCTGGATGAAGCGGTCTTTGGGAATCGTGTCGCCGCTTTGAAAGAGCATATTGTCGAGCAGCACACCGCTGTCGGGAGTGGTAATGCCGAGCGCTTGCTGCATCGCGCGGCTGGTCAGGCCGATCTTCCAGCCGATGCGGCTGCGCCCCGCAGCGTAATGCATGTCGATGAGTGCATGTTGGATGCGGTAGGCATCCTCAAGCGTGGCATCAGGAAAGGCCGAGGAAATTAGGCCGCATTGCACGCCTGTTTTGTCGGCGTTGTACAGCATTTCGGCAGCGCTCTTGACGTCATGCGGTGTCATTCGTCAACCACGCCATTGCTGAGCGTGCCGATCCCTTCGGCAAACACCTCAATCTGGTCGCCGGGCACCAAGAACCGTGGCGGATCGAAGCGCGCACCAGCACCTGTGGGCGTGCCCGATACTATGATGTCGCCCGCCACAAGGGTGGTGAAGGTCGAGATATAGGCGATCTGGCGCGCCACAGGAAAGAGCATGCGCCCCGTGCGATCATCCTGTCGCAGCTCGCCGTTGACGCGGGTTTGCAGGGCCACATCCGTGATCTGGTCGTCATGTTCGAACGGGACAAGCCATGGCCCCATCGCGCCCGAGCCGTCCCAGTTCTTGCCTTGGGTCACGTTGAATTTGGCGTGGCGCACCCAATCGCGCAGCGTACCCTCATTGCACAGTGTCAGCGCCGCAATGTGACCCAGCGCGTCTTCTTGGGCAATGCGGCGACCGCCCTTGCCGATGATCACCGCAATCTCGCCCTCATAGTCCAGCTGAGGTGTCTCAGGTGGACGGGTCAGGGGCGTGCCATGCCCCACAAACGAGCGCGCAAAGCGCGGGAACAGCGACATGTTGGGGGGCGCGTCCTGTCCGTCTTTATACTCCGCATTACGGTCGGGGAAATTGACGCCTACGCAGATGATCTTTTCGGGGTTGGGCACGGGGATGTCCCAACGGATGTCTTCGATTGCATGGCGCGCGCGAATGTTGAGGCTGCGCGTGGCAAGCGCGCCAAGCCCGTCTGCCGCAATCACATCGCGCATCGTCGCCCATTCGGGGAATTCAGGCGACAGCGGTATCAGGCCGTCCTCGGCCACCGCGCCGTAGTACTGTTGCCCATCTACGGTATAGGTTGCAAAATTCATGAGGCCTCCGCCAATTCGCACAGCACGTCAAAGCCTGTGTCGATGTCATCTTTGGTGCAATCGAACTGCCCGATCTGGAAACGGATCACCATATCTTCGTCCACACGGGTCTGGGTGATATAGATGCGCCCGTCGGTGTTCACGCGCTCTACAAACGCCAGTTGTGCATCGCTGTCGCGGCCCTTGAGCTTGAAGGTGAAAAGCGAAAGGACAGGCTCGGTCACGATCTCGAACTGGGGGTGCGCGCGCAGCTGTTCGGCCAGTGCCTGTGCCCAGTTCACGTGATTGCGCAGGCGGCCCCGCAGACCTTCCATCCCGTAGGAGCGCATTAGAAACCACAGTTTGAGCGCGCGAAAGCGGCGGCCCAGCGGGATCGACCATTCTGAATAATCAACCACATCCTCAGCGCCCGGTGTCAGCAGGTAATCGGCGCGCATGGCCAGCGTTTTTACCAGTGCTTCGGGGTCGCGGATGAAATGCGCAGAGCAATCAAACTGCGCGCCCAGCCACTTATGCGGGTTGAACACTACGCTGTCGGCCCCCTCAACGCCTGTCCAAAGCTGGCGGTATTCGGAGCAGATCATGCCCGCGCCCGCCCATGCCGCATCGACGTGGACATACAGGCCTTCGGCGCGTGCGACGGCGACCACGCCTGCAATATCGTCACAGGCCCCTGTGCCGGTGCCTCCTGTGCAGGCGATGACGCCAGCGGGGATCATCCCCGCATCACGGTCGGCTTGGATCGCTTTTGCCAATGCCTCGGGGTCCATTCCCCGCGTGGCACCGATGGTGGGAATGCGCACCAGATTGTTGCGCCCGATGCCCGACACCCAGACGGCGCGGTCCACCGAGGAGTGCACCTCGGCACTGGCATAGACACGCAGTTGACCTTGGCCGTTAAGCCCGTCCTCATTGCCCCGCCAATCGGTTGCACGCTCGCGCATGACCAATACGGCGGCAAGGGTGGCCGAGGAGGCGCTGTCCTGGATCACGCCGTGGAAATCATCGGGCAACCCGATCCCGTCGCGCAGCCATTCAAGCATGCGCGTCTCCATTTCCGTGGCGGCGGGCGAGGTCTGCCACAGCATGCATTGTGCCGCGAGCGTGGTCACAAGGAACTCGGCCAGCATTGATGGCGGTGAAGCGTTTGCAGGGAAATAAGCAAAGAAACGCGGATGCTGCCAATGGGTCATCCCGGGCATCACGATCTTCTCGAAATCACCGAAAATTTGCTCCATTGCCTCGGGGCCCTCTGGCGCAGTGGCGGGTAGCTGTGCTGCAATCTCGCCGTAAGCCGTCTGCGCGCGCACAGGGCGGTCGCGCAGGTTCTCATGATAGTCGCGGCCCCAATCGGCGATCTGGCGGCCCCATTTGGCGAATTCGTCCCACTGCATGTCGGCTCCTTAAGGTGCGATGATTGGTTGCGCTTTGAGGTCGCTCTCGGACAGTTCAGCGCCCTCGAACTCGGACCCCAGCTCAAACCATGATTGAGGTGCAGGCGCACCCCACAATGTCTGGCGCTGCGGGTCTTTGAGGTCCCATTTGATCGGCTCCAGATCGGGGTCGAGGGTTTGGTAGTCGGAGCAATAAATCTCGGTGCGGTGGCCGTCCTGATCGCGGATGTAGAGGAAGAAGGCATTGGAAATGCCGTGCCGCCCCGGTCCGCGCTCGATGTTGGCGACGTAGCCTGTGGTCGACATCAGATCGAGTAGGTCGATGATGTTGAGCGGGGTCGGCACCCAGAACGCCATGTGATGCAGGCGTGGCCCCGTGCCGTTAGTGAAGGCAATGTCATGCACGCCGCCCTTACGGTGCATCCACGCGGCCCATGTGCGCCCCGTCTCCTCATCGGAGGTGTATTCGGTAACACGAAAGCCCATGTCACCGTAGAATTTCACGGCCTCGTCTACATTCGGGCTGAACAGGTTGAAGTGGTCTATTCGCAGCGGCTTCACGCCGCGGTAAAGCTTGTACTGCTGCGCAATCACAGGCAGGCGATCCATCTTTGCGTAGAACTCCAGCGGCACGCCCCACGGATCGCGGGTACGCAGCACGCGGCCCATGAATGGGCGCTCGATCCATTCGGTCGGCAGATCGCGGGCTTTGAACCATGCTTCGGCCTTGTCCAGCTCGCCCTCGTCCCAGACCTTGAAACCGAGTACGCCGACCGTGCCACTGTTACCTTTGCGCAGGATCACGCAGTGGTGGCCGCGTTCTTCCATAGCACGCAGATAGATGGCATCGCTGTCTTCATAAGTGACTTGCAGGCCCAGCGTGTCGACGTAATAGGCGCGGCTCCACGCCAGATCGCGTACAAACAGTTCGATATGGCTGAGGCGAATGATGTTGAAATCGGGATAGAGGTTCGGGGCTGGAATGGGCATCGTGAGGCTCCTCTACGCGCCAAGCTGCGGGATGCGGTGCAGACCCGTGGCGATGGCGATGTTCTTTTGCTCCATGTAGAATTCGAACGACCAGTCGCCGCCGTCCCTGCCGATCCCGCTGGCCTTTGTCCCGCCAAAGGGCGCGGGCAGGTGGCGCACGTTCTCGGAGTTGACCCAGATCATACCGGCTTCCATCGCGTCGGAAAACCGCAGCGCGCGCGTGAGATCATTCGTCCACAGATAGCCAGCCAGCCCGTAGGCCACATCGTTGGCGATATGCAGCGCCTCGGCCTCGTCCTTGAAAGGGATCGAAGTGAGGACGGGGCCAAAGATTTCTTCCTGCGCAATGCGCATCTGAGGGGTGGCGTTGGTGAAAAGGGTCGGGGCAACGTAATGCCCATCGCTCTCGGGCGTGGTGCCGCCAGCCGCGATCGTTGCACCATCCTCGCGTGCGAAATCAAAGTAGCTGACGACTTTGTCGTAGTGGACCTTGTGGATCAGCGGCCCGACCTCAGTTGTGGGATCTAGCGGGTGGCCGACACGGATGTTGCCCACGCGTTTGACGAGTTTCGCTTCAAACTCTTCCCGCACGCTCTCCTGAATAAGCAGGCGCGAGGATGAGGTGCACCGCTCCCCGTTGAGCGAGTAGATCATGAAAACCGCCGCATCGAGCGCACGGTCCAGATCGGCATCGTCAAACACAATGACAGGGTTCTTGCCGCCCAGCTCGAAATGCACGCGTTTGAGCGTATCAGCCCCCTGTTTCATGATCATCGAGCCTGTGCGGCTCTCGCCTACAAAGGCAATCGCTTTGATGTCGGGATGCTCGGTCAGCGCCTTGCCTGCATCCTCGCCCATGCCGTTCACAAGATTCAGCACACCGTCAGGCAGGCCCGCATCGCGGCAAATCTCTGACAGCAGCCGCGCGGTCAGTGGTGAGAATTCCGCAGGCTTGTGCACCACCGTACATCCAGCAGCCAGCGCGGGTGCGATCTTCCATGTGGAGAGCATGAACGGCGTGTTCCACGGGGTGATAACACCCACAGGCCCGATCGGCTTGCGCCCTGTGATGTTGAGGTGGTCAGGCGAGGGCAGGCTTTTGCCATCCTGCGCTGAAGGGGCCAGATCAGCGTAAAAACGGAAATTCGCGGCGCCCCGCAGGGCAGCCTTGGACATGAAGCGGAGTGCCTGTCCTGTGTCCCAACACTCACAAAGCGCGATCTCCTCGGCGCGCGCCTCAATAGCGTCCGCGATCTTGTGCAGCAGCGCCTTGCGCTCTTTGCCTGGCATCGCGGCCCATTCGGGGAAGGCAGCCTTGGCGGCTTTGGCAGCGCGGTCAATGTCGCTTGAATCGGCGCGGGCCACATGGGCGATCAGGCTCTCGTCCACGGGCGAGCGTGTCTCGAACGTCTTGCTTCCCGCCTCGTCCTTCCCGCCGATGAGATTCTGGATGCCTGTCTCGGCAAACCGCTCGAGGTGGTGGCCCAGACGGCTCAGGTTTTTGTCCAAAGTGCTCATGCCATATCCTCCGGCAGGTAATCGCGGATCGAGCTTGTCTTGCGGCTCAGATCGGCATCAATATCGCGCATCTCCAGCGACAGCATAAAAGGGTGCGCGGCCATATGCGCGGCGGTAAAATCGGTGGCTGCGGCGAATATCGCGTCGGTGGCAGCCTGTTTCGCTTTAACACTGCGGCCCGCGCGCAGACGGACGGATATGTCGATGAAGCCATGTTTCGCACCACCATCGGCAATCACCACGTGATCGCATGCAAAGGCCCGCACACGGATGCCAGCAGGTGGGAAAACGCCAGTGCCCGCGGCAGCATCTTTCACGGCAACACACAAGCCATACATGTCCAGAGCATCCTCAAGATTCCTGGAATACTCCAGCGTTATGTGTGGCATAAAATGATCCTCCCAGATATTGCTTGCTTTGTTAATCAAATTTATTGGTTGTGTCAATCGGCGTGGGGTGGCTTGTAGGGGGTATGTCAGATCCAGAGCGACCCAACCCTCCCTTGCGCCGCACCAATCGGTCTTTGCCGATTGCCCTGCTGCGTGCGCGCGAAGTGGTTATGGGGCCAGTGCGTGAGATGCTCGCCGATAGCCCCGTGAACGAGCAAAAGTGGCGCGTGTTGCGCGTTCTGCAAGAAGGCGGCGCGCAGGACCAAAATTCGATCGCTCAACAGGCCTGTCTTTTGCTGCCGAGCCTCACGCGCATTTTGCGCACCATGGAAAATGACGGTCTCGTCTCCCGCCGCGAGGACCCGCAGGACCGTCGCCGCAGTATTGTCCAGATCGAAGCCGCAGGTCTCGATATTCTCGAACAACGTGGCGCACAGGCCGCGGCTTTGGTGACTGATATGCGCGCGCAATATGGCGATGAGAAATTCGAACAACTTCTGGACCTGCTGGAAGATCTGCAGAAGCTCAACCTTAAGCGTTAGTCACTGTCAGGCACGTACTTTTGGCGTGCCGGGCCGCGATATTTGGCGGTGTATTTTTCCTCTACCTCGGTGCCGTCATACATGAACGGCAACACACCACGCCCCAGTGAAGCGCCGCGCATCGCCTTGATGTCATTCTCGGACTTGGTCACGCGTTGCGACATGCGGCGGCCAAATTGCGCCAGCATGCCGTAAAGCCGCTCGATCTCTTCGCCGTGCGCATCCCCTTTGGCCAGATCATGGAACTCGTCGGGATCGGTCTCCAGATCAAACAACATGGGGCGCATGCCGCCTTCGGCGTGCATCAGCTTGTAACGCCCGTCAAACACCATGAACAAGCGCGCATCGCGTGGCTCCATTCCCAGCTTGGCAGCTTGCGGCTTGCAGGAATAATCGTACTCCGAGATCACATATTCGCGCCAGTCGGGCGTCTCGCCCCGCAGCCACGGCATGAGCGAGCGCCCCTCGATAATATGGTCGGGCACCTCGCCGCCAGCCGCCTCCACGAAAGTCGCGGCCAGATCGATGCTCTCCACCAGCGCGTCACAGACTGTGCCGCGTGTGGCCTCTGCGCTTTCGCGTGGATCAAAGATTATCAACGGCACCTTCACCGATTGCTCGTGGAACAGGTCCTTCTCGCCCAGCCAGTGATCGCCCAGATAATCTCCATGATCCGAAGTCAGCACGATCATCGTATCCTTGAGCGTATTCGTTTCCTCCAGATGATCGAGCAGGCGGCCCAACTGGTCATCGCATTGCTTGATCAGCCCCATATAGGCAGGAATGACTTTGTCGCGTACTTCCTCACGCTGGAAGGCCGCTGCGACTTTGTTGCCCTGATAGGCCCCATAAACGGGGTGCGGGTTTTCCAGCTCCACCTCATCGCGGCGCGCTGGCGGCACATGCTCTGGCCCGTACATATTGTGATAGGGAGCTGGCACAATGTAGGGCCAGTGCGGCTTGATAAAGCTCACGTGCGCACACCACGGTCCCTTCGCTTTTCCCATAAATTCAATCGTCTCGGAGGTCAGCCAAGGCGTCTCACTGTCTCGTTCATCGATATTGGCAGGCTCGCCCGCGTTGCGAAACATCCAGCCCGAGGCGATTTGGTCATCCGTAACCCCCGCATTGGCATAGTCGGCCCAAGGGTTCTCCTCGTCATAGCCTTTGGATTTCAGATACTCGTTATAAGGGGACCGTTTCTCGTCATAATATCCGTCAGGCCCGTAGGCCCATAGGCCGTCATCGCGCGCCCACGCGTCAAAGCCGCATTCGGCCTGCCGCGCGCCGATGGTGCTGTCGGGGGCAAGGCCCAGCCGCTCCATACCCGCAGCATCCGCCTTCATATGTGTTTTGCCCAAAAGCCAGCAGTCCATACCGACTTTGCGCAAATGATCTCCCAACGTCTGCTCGCCCACCCGCAGGGGAAAGCCGTTCCACTGCGCGCCGTGGCTGGAAGCATATCGGCCTGTGTAATAGCACATGCGGCTGGCGCCACAGATCGGCGATTGCACGTAGGCATTGGAAAAGCGAACGCCCATCGAGGCGACGCGATCGAAATGCGGTGTCTTTAGATGTGGATGCCCTGCACAACTTAGATAATCAAAGCGCAGCTGGTCGTACATGATAAAGAGAATGTTCATGGCAATTGGCCTCCCGATTACGTGCACGTAACCACATCCCGTCCGCGCATTTCCAGCGCAAAGCGTGGTAAGAGAGCCGCAATCGGATTTTCAGGTGCCGTGGGCGTAGAAGGTGCTTGGTACGAATCGCGAAGCTGGTCTAAAGGTCGTTAACGCTGTGGGGGCGTAGTTTGACTGGACTTTTTTCATGTTTCGACATGCCGTGCGCTTGACCCTTGCTCTCGTTCTCCCTTGTTTACTGGCAGCAAAAGCCGCCGACGCTGGCCCGCGCGAAAAGCTGGGCTATGGCCGTCTGGTGACCAATGACTATTTCGGCGATGGCAGCGATCGCTGGCGCACTGGGTCCATCACCTCCTCGCGGATCTGGGGAAGCTCTGGCGGTTTGGACCAGCCACGCGCCTTTGGCGACATGATAGAATTGCGCCTCTCGTCAGAAATTTTTGCACCCGACAATCTGGCGCGTCCCTCTGCGGGGGACCGGCCCTACGCAGGAGCGCTGTCAGCAGGGCTTCATACGCATTTCACATGGCAGGGCTTGGACGCTGCGATGGGTGTTGACCTTGTGGTCACGGGTGAAGGCACGGGACTAGGGCGGCTTCAACGCAGTGTGCACAAAGTCGTCGGTGCCACACGCCCCTCGCTGAGCACGCTCGACAACCAGATTGACGGCGGCTTGCACCCCACATTCGTGGGGGAACTGGCGCGTGATTTGGCGCTGTCCCCAAATATGCATTTGCGCCCATTTCTTGAGGGCCGTGCAGGTGCGGAAACCATGGTACGGGCAGGTATTGATCTGACGTTCGGTTCAATCGGCATCGGTGAACTTCAGGTCCGCGAGGCTGTCACAGGTCAGCGCTACCGCGTTGTGCGTAACGATGACGTGCGGGGCTTCACCTTTGTGCTGGGCGCTGACATCGCGCACGTCGATGACAGCATTTTCCTCCCGTCTGACCGCGGGATCGAGCTTACCTCTAGCCGTGACAGGCTGCGGGCAGGTCTGCATTGGCAGGGGGAGGGCGCGGAGGCCTTTTATGGACTGACCTATCTGGGAGAGGAATTCGAGGCCCAGAACGAAGGGCAGCTTGTCGGCTCATTGAGGATCAAGTTCAGTTTCTGATCTGACAGAATCGGTCAATTCGCAACACTTATGCCGCGAAACACCATTCACTCTTTTCCCAACGCATTAATGTTGTTAATGTCGACATAATAAAAAAATAAACTGAGGCAGGCGAAGAGTAGATGGCAACGGGCTTTCGAGGCACGTTCGTAATCTCCTGGTCGCAAACAGAAATTGACGGTCTTGATGCTGCACCCGTGCAGGCATTGAGTGTTGGGGCAGCATGGGCATGGCGCGGTGACGCTGTGCGTGTGGATGGACCGTCGGATGTTTTGCGCTTGGACGAGGCGGACGGAAAAGAGAATTTGCGTAAACGTGCAGCGCGCATGGTGCACCGCCTTGTCGGTACAGCGCTTGAGCGTGATGCGGGACCACGGATATCGCAGGAAGATGCGGATCGCTCCCCGTTAATGGACAACAGCTTTGTCGTCACGGACGGTGCAAAAAGCTATAGTGTTACGCTGATCGAAGTGGGCGGGGGCAGCCAGCCTTTGCTGATGTTCCTCAACGAGATGCCGCCACGCAATTGCGATCTTTGGATTGTGCACCACACGCTTGGCACCGCAGCGCCCGTAGAGGAAAGCGGCGGTGGTCCACAGCAAAGTGGTGTGATCTGCTTTACCCCCGGGACGCGCATCCAGACCGAAGACGGCACCCGCCTGATTGAAGAGCTACGCGAGGGTGACCGCGTTCAGACCAAAGACAACGGCTTGCAGCCCCTGCGCTGGATCGGGCAGCGCCGTATGACGGGCGCGCGCCTGTTTGCGATGCCAAAATTGCGCCCGATCCGCATCGCGGGCGGCGCACTTGGTCTTGAGCAACCTGATGACGATCTTCTTGTTTCTCCAGGGCACCGGATGCTGATCAGGGGGGCTGTGGCGCAGAGCCTTTTCAACACGCCCGAGGTGTTGGTGGCGGCCAAAGACCTGATTAACGGAACTACGATCACCGTTGATATGCAGGCCCGTGAGGTCACCTATATCCATGTTCTGCTGGACCAGCATCAGGTGCTTTTTGCCAACGGCTTGCAGACGGAGAGCTTTCACCCCGCTTCTGCAGCGCTTTCAACACTTGATCCGCAGGACCGCCGCAGATTGCTGGCTGAATATCCACAGCTGGAATATGATCCGCATACGTACGGCAGCTTTGCACGGCGCACTCTTTCGGCCTCCGAAGCCGCAATCATGCAGCACGCCGCCTAACGATTGGGCGCGCGCGGCTAACCCGCCTTGCGCGCCTCAACAAGCGTTTTAATGATGGTCTTGGCTGTATCACTGGCCCAGTCGGCGTCGCCGCGGAGACGCGCGATTTCACGGCCCTCAGGATCTATCAAAACTGTGATCGGCAGACCGAATATGGCCATCTGGCTGGCCAGTCTTTGTTTCGGGTCCTGATGGCGCGGCAGGTTGGTGACGCCGATTTCCTTGAAGAATTTGGAGATACCTGTGGGGGAGTTGCGTCCTGTGGCGATTGTCAGCACCTCGAAATCATCGCCGCCCAGCTCGGATTGCAACTCTGACAGATGCGGCATCTCTTTGCGGCACGGCGCGCACCACGTGGCCCAGAAATTCACCAGCACATACTTGCCACGATAGTCCTCGAGGCTGGCACGGCCCGCGTCATCGGCAAGCTCGAACTCGGCATTGGAGGTGGCCTGTGGTGTGTCATGCACGGCCAGTTTTTTCATGTCACCGCTCAGCAAAGGTAGGATAAGATCACCATCATTGGCCAGCGCAGGGGTGGCCCCTGCCGTGAGGGCCGTATAGACGAGAGCGAGCAAGAGTTTCTTCATGGGTCCCTCCAAGGGAATAGGCGAATGACAGACAAGACATCAAAGACGTCGAATAAAATGTGGGGCGGCCGCTTTGCCGCGGGTCCCGATGCGATCATGGAAGCAATTAACGCCTCCATCAGTTTTGACAAGCGTATGGCGGCGCAGGATATTGCAGGCTCGCGCGCGCACGCGTCGATGCTGGCCACACAGGGTATCATCGAGACTAGCGATGCGGAGGCGATCCGTGAAGGGCTGCTCACAGTCTTGTCAGAAATAGAAGGCGGGACGTTTGAATATTCTGCCGCATTGGAAGACATCCACATGAATGTGGAGGCGCGACTGAAGGAAGTCATCGGCGAGCCTGCGGGGCGTTTGCACACAGGCCGCTCGCGCAATGATCAGGTCGCAACCGATTTCAAGCTTTGGGTGCGCGATCAATGTGACGCCGCCGAAGGCGCGCTCGTGGCACTCATCCGAGCGCTTCTCACCCAAGCCGAGGCGGGAGCTGACTGGGTCATGCCCGGCTTTACCCATCTGCAAACCGCGCAGCCCGTCACATGGGGCCACCACATGATGGCCTATGTCGAGATGTTTGGCCGTGATCTGAGCCGCATGCGCGATGCGCGCGCGCGCATGAACGAAAGCCCGTTGGGTGCTGCGGCACTGGCAGGCACATCGTTCCCGATTGATCGCGAGATGACGGCGAAGGCGCTGGGCTTTGACCGTCCCTCCGCCAATAGTCTGGATGCGGTAAGTGATCGTGACTTTGCGCTGGAATACCTCGGGTCGGCCAGCATTTGCGCCATGCACCTGAGCCGCTTTGCAGAAGAGCTGGTAATTTGGTCCAGCGCGCAGTTTAGGTTTGTGACACTGTCGGATCGCTTCTCAACAGGCTCCAGCATCATGCCGCAAAAGAAAAACCCTGATGCAGCCGAGCTTATCCGCGCCAAGATCGGGCGCATTTTCGGGGCGAACGTGGCGCTGATGATGGTAATGAAGGGCCTGCCCTTGGCCTATTCAAAGGATATGCAGGAAGACAAAGAACAGGTGTTCGACGCTGCCGACAACCTCATGCTGGCGCTGGCCGCGATGGAGGGGATGGTGCGCGACATGAGCGCCAACCGCGACCAACTGGCCGCCGCCGCAGGCAGCGGATTTTCCACCGCGACGGACCTTGCCGATTGGCTGGTGCGTGTTCTGGGCCTGCCGTTTCGCGATGCGCATCACATCACAGGTGCGCTTGTGGCGATGGCCGAAACGCAGGGCTGTGATCTGCCCGATCTGACTTTGGAGCAGATGAAATTGGAGCATGACGGTATCACTGAGGATGTATTTTCCGTGTTGGGTGTGGAAAATTCCGTCAACTCGCGCATCTCTTACGGGGGCACTGCACCGGTGCAGGTCCGCGCGCAGATCGCCCGTTGGAAGGAACTGGTGGCATGAAAAAGCTGATGCTATGTGCGATTCTGGCCTTGTCTGCCTGTGGCGTGGATGGTGAACCCGTCCAGCCAACAGGCGGCGTGAAGGTAGGCTTGAATGGCAACGGCATCGGTATTGGCGCAAATGTTGGCCTGAAAAAGGGGCCATTGCGTGTGGGGTTGGGGCTGTGAGGTTTTTTGTTGGCGTGTTGCTTTTGGCCGTGGCGGCCTGCGGTCCGCGAGACGGCGCTGCGCAACGTGATGTGACCGCGCGACAGGCACCGAGCACGACAACGCCTGGCATCCAGATCTCGGGCGATGCAAGTTTTGGTATAAAGCGGGGACTTTGATGTCTGTTCTTCGAATGATCTATCTGGCGCTTGCCGTCTGGGGTGCGATCCATCCCATGTATTATTTCGTCCAGTGGTTTCAGCAAAACACTTGGGACATTATGGCGATGGCGGATGCATGGCATGTGAATGCTGCGACCAGCGGGCTCACGTGGGATCTGACGATTGCGGCAGTGGCCCTTACGGTATGGATCATTGCCGAAGTTGCGACACGTCGAAACTGGGGCGCATTGATTGCCGTTCCTGCGACATTTTGTATTGGGGTAAGCTGTGGTTTGCCGCTCTATCTATTTCTGCGCTCGGCGCCTGTCCGCTAGGGCGGATTTGAGTTTAATTGGAAAAATGACGTATGGACCATTTCATCTATCGTGACGGCGCGCTTTTTGCCGAAGATGTGCCGATCGCAGAGATTGCTGCGGCTGTTGGCACGCCATTTTATGTCTATTCCACCGCGACCCTGTTGCGGCATTTCCGTGCGTTTGATGACGCGCTGGAGGGGATGGATCATCTTGTCTGTTATGCGATGAAAGCCAATTCCAATCAGGCCGTTCTGCGCACGCTGGCGCAGGCAGGCGCTGGCATGGATGTGGTGAGCGAGGGCGAATACCTGCGTGCCCGTGCTGCTGGTGTGCCCGGTGACAAGATTGTGTTTTCGGGTGTTGGCAAGACGGCGCGAGAAATTCGCGTCGCCCTTGAGGGCGGTATTCGCCAGTTCAACGTTGAAAGCGAGCCCGAGATGGAAGTGCTCAACGCAGTTGCGCTGGAGCTGGGTAAGGTAGCGCCGATCACAGTGCGGGTGAATCCCGATGTTGATGCCAAAACCCACGCGAAGATCGCCACGGGCAAGTCCGAGAACAAGTTCGGCATTCCGATCACACGCGCACGCGAAGTCTATGCGATGGCGGCGCAGATGGCAGGGCTCAAGGTAATCGGGATCGATGTGCACATCGGTTCGCAGCTCACGGATTTGGCACCGTTCGAGCAGGCTTATCTAAAGGTGGCCGAGCTGACAGAGCAATTGCGCGCGGATGGTCATGAGATCACGCGGCTTGATCTGGGCGGTGGCCTTGGCATTCCGTATGAGACGAGTAACGAGGCTCCGCCGCTGCCCACTGATTATGGCGCGATGGTACAGCGCACTTTGGGGCATCTGGATTGCGAGATCGAGATTGAGCCGGGCCGTTTGATCGCGGGCAACGCAGGGCTGATGGTAAGCAAGGTGATTTATGTCAAATCGGGCGAGGGGCGAGATTTCCTGATCCTCGACGGCGCGATGAACGATCTCATTCGACCTGCCATGTATGAGGCCTATCACGACATCATCCCTGTGATCGAGCCTGAGGCCGGTATGGAAAAGCAACCCTATGACATCGTCGGGCCAGTGTGCGAATCTGGTGATACCTTTGCCAAGCAGCGCGACATGGCGCCGCTGGCGGCTGGTGATCTGGTCGCGTTTCGTAGCGCAGGTGCCTACGGCGCAGTCATGTCCAGCGAGTATAATTCGCGCGCATTGATCCCCGAAGTTCTGGTGCACGGTGATCAATTCGCGGTTATCCGCCCACGTCCAACCTTTGACGAAATGATAAATCGCGATACCATACCTGAATGGCTTGAGACGCATACCGCGACCTGAGCCTCCTAATGAGGCAATCGCATGGTTCAATTCACGTCCGCTGATCTGAAGAACACCCTTGCTCAGGTGCGCCGTCCGCTGTGGCTGACACGCTGGGGCATGCGGGCCGAGGTGATGGTGCGCAGCCTATGGCCGCTGATGACAGTTGCCTTGCTGGCGCTGGCGGCGGCGATGATGGGGCTGCATGAGGTTTTGCCGATAGAGGCGATCTGGGCTCTGATGGGTCTAGCGGCGGGGGCAGGGCTTTGGGCCTTTGCCTATGCCGTGCGCCGCTGGTCTTGGCCCACGCAGGCGGATGCAATGATGCGGTTGGACGCAAGCCTTGCGGGGCGTCCCCTGACCGCGCTGCTTGATGATCAGGCGATAGGGGGAGGTGATGACGCGTCTGCCGCCGTATGGCAGGCCCACAAGCAACGCATGGCCGAACGTGCGGCAGCGGCGCAGGCAGTGCCAGCGGATTTGCGCGCCTCCTCGTTCGATCCTTTTGCGTTGCGCTATGTGGCGGTGCTGGCTTTTGTGCTGGCGCTTATATTTGGCTCGATCTGGCGGATCGGCACCGTACCACAGATGGCCTCGGGCGGGAGCAGTACGCTTGCCGCTGGACCTGTCTGGGAAGGCTGGGCGGAGCCGCCGCGCTATACGGGCATGCCGACACTCTATCTCAATGACCAAGCGGAAGGGCAGCTTGATCTGCCGGTAGGTACGCTGATTACCATGCGGCTTTACGGTGAGGTGGGCGCGCTGCAGGTGTCCGAGACAGTCTCGGGCGCCGTGGCAGAGGTTGACCCTGACGTACCACCGCAAATGGCGTTCGATTTCAAAGTCATTCAGGACGGCAGAATTGCAGTAGAGGGGCCTGGCGCGCGAGCTTGGGACGTGACGATGCGCGCCGATGCGGCCCCTGAGGTAGTTATTCTGGGCCAACCCGAGGTTTCGGCTATGGGCGAGATGCGCCTGCCGTTTGCGGCCAAGGACGACTATGGCGTTGAGGCAGGCGAGGCGCGTATCATGCTTGATCTGGCCTCGGTTGAGCGGCGTCACGGGCTGGTCGCGGAGCCTGACGCGCGCGCCGAAGTGATTGTGCCGTTGCCGATGCCTATTGCAGGGGATCGCGCTGCGTTCGAGGAAAACCTGATCGATGATTTCTCCGAGCATCCTTGGGCCAACCTGCCTGTAACTGTGGCGATGACAGCCCTTGATGCGGCAGAGCAACAGGCCCAAACAGCACCTATGCAAATGATCCTCCCGGGACGTCGGTTCTTTGACCCTACTGCAGCGGCGGTGATCGAGATGCGCCGCGACATTCTGTGGAGTCGCACCAACGCCAAACGCACCGCCCAAGTACTGCGCGCCGTGAGCTATCTGCCGCAAGAGGCGTTCCGCTCGGAGACGACTGCGTTGCGCACGCGAAAAATCATCGAACGGATCGAGACGCTGGCGCGTTTCGGGCTGGACGAAGAAAACCAGAACCAGCTCGCCCAAGACTTGTGGGATTTGGCGCTGGAGCTGGAGGAAGGCGACCTTGAGGATGCTCGCGAACGTATGCGCCGTGCGCAGGAGCGGCTGAACGAGGCGATGAAAAACGGGGCTTCTGATGAGGAAATCGCCGAGCTGATGCAAGAGCTGCGCCGCGCCACCGACGAGTTCATGCAGCAGCTGCGCCGCGAGCAGGCGGAGCGTCAGGAAGGCGGAGAGCAGGAGCAGAGCCAGCAGCAGCAAGGCGAGAGCATGCAGATGACACAAGACGATCTGCAACGCATGATGGACCGCATCCAAGAGCTCATGGAAGAAGGCCGCATGGCAGAGGCCGAGCAGGCGCTGAAAGAGCTGCAAGAGCTGATGGAAAACATGCAGATGGCCGAGGGTCAGCAGGGCCAAGGCAGCGGACAGCAATCCCCTGGTGAACAGGCGATGGAAGGCTTGGCCGAGACGCTGCGCGACCAGCAAGGGCTGAGCGATCAGGCGTTCCGCGATCTGCAGGAACAATTCAACCCCAATGCCCAATCGGGCCAAAGCCAGCAGAATGAGGGCCGCAATGGTGGTCAGGGACGCGGTGAAAGCCATGAGGGTCAGGGCGAAGGCCAACAGGACCAACAAAGCGGTGAAGAGCAAGGCGGCGGCGGTGACCAACGACAGGGTACCCAGCAGGGTCAAGCCGAGGGTCAGGGCCAGCAAGAGAGCCTTGCCGAGCGCCAACAGCAGCTGCGTAACGAATTGAACCGCCAGCAGGGCAATATGCCGGGCCAAGGCACGCCAGAAGGCGATGCGGCGCGCGAAGCGCTGGACCGTGCGGGACGCGCAATGGATGAAGCCGAGCAGAACCTGCGCGAGGGGCAATTGGCCGAGGCGATTGATAACCAGTCTCAAGCAATGGAAGCGCTGCGCGATAGCATGCGCTCACTCGGGGAAGCGATGGCGCAGGAAGAGCGTGGCCAGCAACCGGGGCAAGGCCAGCAGGGTGAGGACAGACGTGCCGACAACCGTGACCCGCTGGGTCGTAGCCAAGGCAGCAACGGGGCTACAAGCAGTGACGCCGAGGCAAATCTCAACGATGACTCTTATGGCCGTGCACGCGAATTGCTGGATGAAATCCGTCGCCGCTCGGGCGAGCAGTCACGCCCCGAAGTTGAGCGCGACTACCTCAACCGTTTGCTAGATCGCTTCTGATAGTAGTGTGTGAGGGCAGCAATCAGCTGTCGCCATCCTCGGCCACGCTATCCAAGGACTGCAGCAGGCTTTGGACTTGTGTATCAAGCCAGCTGCGCCCCTGATCAATGACTGCGACATAGCTTTGCAGCGGGCCTTCGAGCGCTGGCACGGCAGCGGAAAGGCGCGGGGCCAAGACATAGACGATCGCCAGAACCGCGAAGATCATCAACACTGTCAGAAACCCGCGTCGGAAACCACGGCGGCTGCGTTGTACGCTTGGTGCCTCGATTTCCGGCCCTACATCACCTGCGCCATCACGCGAGGCGCCTGTCCGCAGGGTCGAGTTGATTTCATCAATATCGGGAAGCAGATCACGGCGTGAGCCAAGGGCGCTGGTCGCAGCAGCTGCAGTGCTGGCATCGTCGGGCGCTGTCGCAGGAGTGGGCTCGGTGCCGCGCATCCGTGCCATGCGATCTCGGGCTTGTTGCGCGCGCCTGTCAGCTTCAGTGTCGGTATTCGCCTCTTCAAAATCCATGCCAAGGTCAGGCTGGCTTTCCAGACTGCCTGCTTGTGGCTTGCGGCGTGCAGCCTGTTCCGCTTCGGCTTCCTGCCGCAAAATATCTGCAACTGCGGGATCAAGCTGCCTGCGCTCTGGCGCGGGGGCAGGTGCGGGAGGGGGCGGCGGTGGTGCAACCTCTTCATCAGGCGCGGGTGCGTCGAGTGCAGGCTCTTTGGTTTCGGGCGCACTGTCAGGGTGGTGCTGAAACCACGTCTGACCGCAATTGGAGCATTGTACGTCACGCCCTGAAACAGGCATTACGTCGTCTGGCACCTCATACTGTGCATCACAGTTTGGACAGCTAAGTCTCATTTCACGCCCCGAAACACAGGTGTTTAACCTGATTACCACTCAATACTTATAGCATAGTGTCTATGTTCATGGGCGAAAAGTCTATTCTGGACCGTTTGCAGTATGAGGATGGATTGAAACCCGAGCGATGCTAAGGCACAACAGGACAACCTAAGGGGGGTCCACCGTGATCGAGCTGGAAAATGTAGCTTATAGTTATAGCGGGGGAGAGCTGTTGTCCGACATCTCGCTCAAGCTTGCTCCGGGGTCTTTTCACTTTCTGACAGGTCCATCGGGATCGGGGAAAACCACGCTGATGAAGCTGTGCTATGGTGCTTTGCTGCCCACGGCAGGGCATGTACGGCTGTTTGATGCGGATGTTCGCACGCTATCGCGTGATGACGTGGCGATGCTGCGGCGCCGTGTGGGCGTGGTACATCAGGATTGTCAGTTCCTTGATCACTTACCCGTGGTGGAGAACATCGCGCTGCCCCTGCACGTTTCTGGCCGCAGCGATAGTGCGTATGGCGAAGACCTCGATGATTTGATGCATTGGGTGGGCCTGACCGAGCGTGCCGCGGCCGTTCCACCAGAGCTGTCAGGCGGGGAGCGCCAGCGCGCGGCCTTGGCCCGTGCGGTGATCATGTCCCCCGATATTATTCTCGCAGACGAGCCTACGGGCAACGTCGATTGGGATATGTCTCAACGCCTGTTGCGCCTGCTGATAGAGCTGAACCGCATGGGTAAGACTGTGCTGGTGGCAACCCACGACCTAAGCCTGATCCGCGCGACCAAAGCCCATGTGCAAGCGCGTGTCTTGCGTATCGCGAACCGCCGCATACAACTTGCTGGAGCGGACCTGTGAGCGCTGTGTCGGAGATTTTTCAGCGGCTGATACAGCCTGATACCCAAGCAGACCGTGTTGTGCCGCCCTCTGGCTTTACCGCACAGCTTACGCTGTTTGCGGCAGGCGCGATGGCGTTTTTGGCGGTGTTTGCGCTGGCGCTTTCTCTTGCGGCGGGGCGTTTGGCCGAGCAATGGGGTGAGGAACTGGCCCGCACCGCGACGATCCGCATTGCGGCCCCGGCGGACCAGCAGCAGGCCCAGACGGAGGCAGCGCTGCGCATTCTCGAGACGACACGCGGCGTGGCGCAAGCGCGCCCGTTGAGCGATGAAGAGCAGGCGGCATTGCTTGCCCCTTGGTTCGGCGGCGGTCTTGAACTTGATGCTTTGCCCGTGCCGCAGCTGATTGAAGTGCTTGAAACGGCTGAAGGAATGGATGCAGCAGGTTTGCGTCTGCGCCTTGCTGCCGAAGTGCCCGGTGCGGTGCTGGACGACCACAGCCGCTGGCGTGAACCACTGGTCAAAGCGGCTTCACGGCTCAGAACGTTGGGTTGGCTGTCGATCTTGTTGATCGGCGCGGTTACGGCGGCGATGGTGACACTGGCCGCGAATGCAGCGCTGGCTGCCAATGCACAGGTGATTGCCGTTCTGCGGCTGGTGGGGGCCACGGACGATTATATCGCGCAGGCCTTCATTCGCCGCTTTACACTGCGGGCCTTGATTGGTGCGGCGGCTGGTATGGTTATTGGCATGATCGCTGTTCTGCTCATGCCAAGCGGAGGCGACGAGACGGCGAGCTTTCTGACAGGTTTGGGGTTCAAAGGCGCGCATTGGTTTCTACCGCTCTTCATCCCGCCACTTGCCGCAGCCGTTGCGTTTGGCGCAACACGGATGGCTGCACGGCGCACATTGGAAGGCTTGTCATGAACATATTGCAGTGGATACGGTCGATCGTTTTCATCATTCAGGCGACGATCATGCTGCCTGTGATCGGCATCCTGTGGGCGCCTTGGGCGATGGTGTCCAAACGTGGTGCCTATGCGGGTTGTCGGACCTATGCGCGCTGGGTGATATGGACGGCAAGCTGGATGATCAACTTGCGCTGCGAGGTGCGTGGTACGCCGCCTGTTGATGCTGCACTGGTCGCAGCCAAGCATCAGTCATTCCTTGATATCTTGATGATTTACAACGCGCTGCCCAATTCGAAATTCATAATGAAAAGCCAGCTGCGGTGGGCTCCATTTCTGGGTCAATACGCGAGCAAAATGCAGATGGTGTTCGTGGATCGCGGCAAGCGCGGTGCGGCGATCAGCAAAATGCTGTCTGATGTCGAAGCGGGGCAGCGGGACCCTGGTCAGTTGGTGATCTATCCTCAAGGGACACGCTCTGCACCAGGCACGAAGCTGCCGTACAAGGTCGGAACAGCGATCCTTTATGAGCAGTTGAACCAGCCATGCTACCCTGTGGCGACGAATGCTGGCGTCTTCTGGCCGCGCCGTGGGTTGTACCGCCGTCCGGGCGTGGCAGTGGTTGATTTTCTGCCACCCATCGCTCCTGGAATGCCGCGCGACGCCTTTCTGACCGAGCTTGAAAAGCAGATCGAGACGGCTTCGAACGCGTTGTTGGACGAGACGGGCGTGGCGCATTTGTATGAACAGAATTGAAGATATCGCAGATCTTGAGGCGCTCTATGGCACGCCGGGCGCGGCCTCGTTGCGCAAGGTTGCCGATCATCTGACGCCGCTTTATCGCAAGTGGATTATGACATCGAAGCTCTGTGTGCTCAGCACGGTAGGGTCTGAGGGCACAGACGGCAGTCCGCGTGGGGATGCGGGACCTGTGGTGCTGGAGATAGACCCGAAGCGCCTTGCCCTGCCAGACTGGCGCGGTAATCAGCGGCTGGACAGTTTGCGCAATATTGTGGCGGACGGGCGGATTTCGGCGATGTTTATCGTGGCGGGATCGAACAATGTGGTGCGGGTGAACGGGACCGCTTGGATCACTGATGATGCAACACTGCGTGCGCGATTTGACAAGGATGGCCGTCAGCCCGCTACAGTAATTATCATAGATATTTCAGAGATTTACTCGCAATGCGCCCGCGCGCTTATGCGCGCTGAAATCTGGTCTGGCGTAGATCACTCCGAAGGCTTGCCCACGGTGGGAGAGATTTTGGCAGAGATGACCCAAGGATCTGAGGGCGGTGAGGCCTATGACACGGCTTGGGCACCGCGCGCGGCCAAAACGATGTGGTGACAAACCCTCTCGCAGGATTTGGGAGCAGGCTCTGCGACAAAGCCTGCACCCGTTGCAAGTGTCGTACTTACATATGGATAGGGCCGTCGCCGCAAGCGAGTGCGGCTTCGCGTACAGCCTCCGAATAGGTCGGATGCGCATGGCAGGTCATTGCGAGGTCTTGAGCCGAGGCCCCAAACTCCATCGCGACGCAAACCTCGTGTATCAAATCACCTGCCGCAGGGCCGATTATGTGACAGCCCAGAATACGGTCCGTTTCTTTATCCGCCAAAAGCTTAACAAAACCGTCGCCCGCAAAATTTGCCTTGGCGCGCGCGTTGCCCATAAAGCTGAACTTGCCGACTTTGTAGGCGCGGCCAGCTGCTTTCAGAGTTTCTTCAGTTTCTCCGACATTCGCCACCTCGGGGTGGGTGTATATCACACCAGGGATTACTGAGTAGTTAACGTGGCCATGATGCCCTGCAATCTGTTCGGCGGCAGCCATGCCTTCATCCTCGGCTTTATGCGCCAGCATGGGGCCTTCTATCACGTCACCGATGGCGTAGATGCCTTCCACAGAGGTCTGCCACTTGTCATTGACCTGAATCTGGCCACGGTCTGTCATTGCGATACCGAGCGCGTCGAGACCCAAGCCGTCGATGTAGGGACGGCGGCCCGTAGAGAGCAGAACGGCGTCTGCGTCCAGCGTGTGCTCACTGTCGTCGCTGCGCAGTTTGTAAGTAACTTTGGCCTCTGATTTAGCGGCTTCAGCAGATTGTACGGCCGCACCCATGACGAAGGTGAGACCCTGCTTTACCAGCATCTTCTGGAACTGCCTGCTGACCTCGGAATCCATGCCAGGGGTGATGTGGTCGAGGAATTCTACCACCGTGACCTCGGCGCCGAGGCGGGCATAGACGGAGCCCAGCTCAAGCCCGATGACGCCAGCGCCGATAACGACCATCTTTTTCGGCACCTTGCCCAGCGTCAGCGCACCTGTAGAGGTCACGATGACCTTCTCGTCGATCTCGACGCCTTTGAGGGGCGCAGGCTCGGACCCGCTGGCTATGATGATGTTCTTGGCGGAATGAACCTCGTCGCCGACCTTGACCTTGCCCGCCTCGGGGATGGTGGCCCAGCCCTTGATCCAGTCTACTTTGTTCTTTTTGAACAGAAATTCGATGCCCTTGGTGTTGGTGTCGACAGTAGATTGTTTATACTTTTGCATCTGGGACCAGTCTACGGAGGGCGACTTTCCCTTCAGGCCCATCTCGGCGAAGTTGTGCTCGGCCTCGTGCAGCATGTGCGAGGCGTGCAGCAGCGCTTTGGACGGGATGCAGCCTACGTTGAGGCAGGTGCCGCCCAGCGTTTCACGTCCTTCGACGCAGGCAGTTTTCAGGCCCAGCTGCGCACAGCGGATGGCGGATACATAGCCGCCGGGGCCGGAGCCGATGATGATAACGTCATAGTCGGACATGGGAGTCTCCTTAGTCAAAATTGGGCGGTGCGGGGCGTGCACTGTCTGTACACCCCCTGTACACCGTGCGGTGCATCAGATGAGCGCCGCGATGAGCATGATGAAGGTTGCGGCGAAACCGACAAACCAGATGTAGGAGCGCGCGCCGCGGCGCCAGCCAAGAGCGTAAGCGGGGACATAAGCGATGCGCGCAAACAGATAGGCCCAAGCGCAGATTGCTGTGTGGCCCGAGTTCTGGCCCGACATCTGAACGACCCCGACGGCGATGGCAAAGAGGATCAGCCCCTCGAAATGATTGTCGAAGGCACGACCCAGACGGGCAGTTTTTTCCGACAGCTGGCGCGTGGGCTCACGGTCACGCGCGGACATGGTATAGCCCGTGCCGAGCTCAAGATTTGCAGGAACAGCATAGAGCGCGAATTGCATATATTGCAGAAGTGCCGCGAGGGTGAGGGCCGTGAGTTCGGGTGTCATTATGCGGTCTCGATGAAAAAGTGGGAGGCGTGGGTGACGGTGTGGCCGTCGTCGCCGTGCAGCGCGTTCGAGCGGGTGATCCACGCCTCTGCCCGTGCGCGGTCATTGACCATCATCAGTGCGAAAGCATGCGTGGTGCTGTCCGCATCGCGCCAGATTTGCAGCACGCCAAGACCCGCATCGCGGCGGGACTCGTCATCGGCGGCAAAGGCGGTTTGCCATGCGGTGAAATCGGTGACTTCGTAGTGGGCGATCATTTGCATTTGCATGTCCTCGTCAGTTTCCGACATTTTGCCGTACCAGTCGTTTTATGCGCGTATAGAGCGGCAGCATATCGTTGTTTAGAAAACGCTTATAGAGAATTCTGTTATGTTGGCACGCGCTGGCGAGTTCCGCTGGTGTGTAAAGCGCGGAAGGGAAAATTGCTGCAGGGCCAAAATCAGCCCTGAGAGCAAGGATATCTTCCTTGTCATAGCCAGCATCATTCTCCAGAAATCTCAGCGTGCTCCCAAATCGTAACTCCCAGTCATTCAGCGCCTTATTATAGTCAGCGGAGTTGCGCGGGCTGCAGATCATTGCGGCACTATGTTCTTGCGCGCTTTGATCAATAAGCGCTTGGACTGCATGTTTTAAATCCCCCTGTTGCCCTGACGCAGGTAGGGCAAGGCAACAGGTAAGAAGCATCATACATGAGGCCAAGCGCATAAAGTTTACAGGTCCATCAACAGGCGACGTGGGTCCTCCAGCGCTTCTTTCACGCGTACGAGGAACGTCACCGCTCCTTTGCCGTCGACGATGCGGTGATCATAGCTGAGCGCCAGATACATCATCGGGCGGATGACGACTTGGCCATTGATCGCCATGGGGCGATCCTGAATTTTGTGCATGCCGAGGATGCCCGACTGTGGCGGGTTCAGGATCGGCGAGGACATGAGCGAGCCGTAGACACCGCCGTTGGAAATAGTGAACGTGCCGCCCTGCATTTCGGCCATGCTGAGCTTGCCGTCGCGGGCACGTGCGCCTTTCTCGGCGATGGCTTTCTCGATCGCGGCGAAGGACATGGCATCCGCATCGCGGATTACGGGAACAACGAGGCCGGTGGGCGTGCCTGCGGCGATGCCCATGTGAACGAAGTTTTTATAGACTACGTCGGTGCCGTCGATCTCGGCATTCACTTCAGGCACTTCGTTCAGCGCGTGCACGCAGGCCTTGGTGAAGAAGGACATGAAGCCGAGCTTTACGCCGTGCTTTTTGAGGAAGAGGTCTTTGTACTCGTTACGCAGTGCCATCACCTCGGTCATGTCGACCTCGTTATAGGTGGTGAGCATGGCAGCGGTGTTCTGGCTTTCCTTGAGGCGGCGCGCGATGGTCTGGCGCAGGCGCGTCATTGGCACGCGCTCCTCGCGGGAGGCGTCATCTGCCGAGCTGGGCGCGCGCGGTGCGGCGGCAGCGGGGGCCGGAGCAGAGACGGGCGCGGATTTGCCCATCTCAATGGCTTTCGCCACATCCTCTTTCATCACGCGGCCATCACGGCCCGTGCCTGTAACGTCATCGCGGCTCATGCCTGCTTCAGCCATGGCCTTCTTGGCGGCTGGCGCGTCTTCGATGTCTTTGCCGCCTGAGGTATCCTTTTGCGCCGCGGGAGCGGGGGCTTCTTCAGAGGCGGGTGCGCTGGCGGCAGCGCCATCGCCCGAGGCGATCACGGCGAGTTTGGCGGAGGCATCCACGGTGTCGCCTTCATTTGCAACAATCTCGGTCAGGGTGCCAGCGGCGGGGCTGGGCACTTCAACGCTGACCTTGTCGGTCTCCAGCTCGCAGAGCATCTCGTCTTGGGCGACGGTATCGCCGACCTTCTTGAACCACGTGCTGACGGTCGCCTCGGTCACGCTCTCGCCAAGGGTGGGGACCATCACATCGACGGAGGCGCCACCTGCATCAGGGGCATCGCCGCGCACGGTCTGGCCTGCGCCGTCTTCGGCGGCTTCTTTGGCTTTAGGCGCGGCATCGGAGCCTGCATCGCCCTCGGATACCATGGCGAGAAGGGCATCTACGCCCACAGTCTCGCCCTCGGCGGCGACGATCTCGCTCAGCGTGCCAGCAACGGGGCTTGGCACTTCGACGGTGACCTTGTCAGTCTCCAGTTCGCAGAGCATTTCATCGACGGCGACGGTATCGCCTGCTTTTTTGAACCATGTGGCGACTGTGGCTTCGGTAACAGATTCGCCCAGAGTTGGGACGCGGACTTCGCTAGACATGATCAGGATCCTTTGACGGTAAGCGCATCGTTCACGAGCGCTGCTTGTTGTGCTTTGTGTTGTGAGGCCAGCCCTGTCGCGGGTGAGGCGGCGGTAGCGCGGCCTGCGTAGACAGGGCGGGTGTGTGTGGCGTTGATACGGCCCAGAACCCATTCGAGGTTCGGCTCGATGAAGGTCCACGCGCCCTGGTTCTTCGGCTCTTCCTGACACCAGACCATCTCGGCGTTCTTGAAGCGCTCGAGCTCCTTCACGGCGGATTGCGCCGGGAAGGGGTAGAACTGCTCGAAGCGCAGGATGTAGATATCGTCGATGCCGCGGGCGTCGCGCTCCTCGAGCAGGTCGTAGTAGACTTTGCCCGAACACATGACGACGCGCTTGATCTTGTCATCTACCACCAGTTTCGTGTCGGAGTTGCCCTGCTGTGCATCATCCCAGAGCACACGGTGGAAGCTGCTGCCCGTCGTGAACTCCTCGGCCTTGCTGACCGCCAGTTTGTGGCGCAGCAGGGATTTGGGCGTCATCAACATCAGCGGCTTGCGGTAGCTGCGGTGCAGCTGTCGGCGCAGAATGTGGAAATAGTTGGCGGGTGTGGTGCAATTAGCCACGATCCAGTTGTCGCCGCCGCACATGGTCAGGAACCGCTCGAGCCGTGCGCTTGAGTGCTCTGGCCCTTGGCCCTCATACCCGTGAGGCATGAGACAGACGAGGCCTGACATGCGCAGCCATTTGCTCTCGCCCGAGGAGATGAACTGGTCAAACATGATCTGCGCGCCGTTGGCGAAGTCGCCGAATTGTGCTTCCCAGAGGGTGAGCGCGTTCGGCTCGGCCAGCGAGTAGCCATATTCAAAGCCAAGCACCGCGTATTCGGAGAGCATCGAATCGATGACCTCATAATCGGCCTGTCCGTTGCGGATGTTGTTGAGCGGGTAGTAACGGTCCTCCGTCTCCTGATTGATCAGGGCAGAATGGCGTTGGGAGAATGTACCGCGTGCAGAATCCTGCCCCGAGAGACGGACCTTGTAGCCTTCGGTTAGCAGCGAGCCGAAGGCCAGCGCCTCGGCTGTGGCCCAGTCAAAGCCTTCACCCGTCTCGAGCATCTTTGCCTTGGCCTCCATCAGGCGGCCTACGGTTTTATGCACGGGATAGTCATCGGGGATGGTGGAGATAGCGGTGCCCACCTCGGACAGCGTCTCGGGCGCGATCGCCGTCTCGCCGCGCTGGTAGTTCTCTTTGTTCTTATCAATGTGCGACCACTTCCCGTCGAGCCAGTCGGCCTTGTTGGGGCGGTATTCTTTACCTGCCTCGAACTCGTCGTTCATTTTGGCCTGAAACGCGGCTTTCATATCCTCGATCTCGCCCTCGGGGATGAGGCCGTCCTTGACCAGACGGTCGGTATAGAGCGTGAGCGTGGTCTTTTGCTTCTTGATCTTCTTGTACATGACGGGGTTTGTGAACATCGGCTCATCCCCCTCATTGTGACCAAAGCGGCGGTAACAGATGATGTCGAGAACGACATCCTTGCGGAACTTCTGACGGAATTCGGTGGCGACGCGCGCGGCGTGTACAACGGCTTCGGGATCGTCGCCGTTGACGTGGAAAATCGGCGCTTCGACCACCAACGCATTGTCGGTGGGATAGGGGGAGGAGCGCGAGAAATGCGGCGCGGTGGTAAAGCCGATCTGGTTGTTCACCACAATATGCATGGTGCCGCCCGTCTTGTGCCCTTTGAGGCCAGAGAGCGCGAAGCACTCAGCTACAACGCCCTGACCCGCAAAGGCCGCATCGCCGTGCAGAAGCACTGGCATGACGGCGGTGCGGTCCTTGTCGCCCAACTGATCCTGTTTGGCGCGGACCTTGCCGATGACAACGGGGTTCACGGCCTCGAGGTGGGATGGGTTTGCGGTCAAGCTGAGGTGGACGGAGTTGCCGTCAAATTCGCGGTCCGAAGAGGCACCTAGGTGGTATTTCACATCGCCCGAGCCGTCGACATCTTCGGGTTTGAAGCTGCCGCCCTGAAACTCGTGAAAGATGGCACGGTAGGGTTTTTGCATGACGTTGGCCAGCACCGACAAGCGGCCACGGTGCGGCATGCCGATGACGATGTCGCGCACGCCAAGCTGGCCACCGCGTTTGATAATCTGCTCCATCGCGGGCACGAGGCTTTCGCCGCCATCGAGGCCGAAGCGCTTGGTGCCCATGTATTTAACGTGCAGGAATTTCTCGAAGCCTTCGGCCTCGACAAGCTTGCTGAGGATCGCTTTACGCCCTTGCTTGGTGAATTGAATTTCCTTGCCGTAGCCCTCGATCCGTTCTTTTAGCCATGCGGCCTCTTCGGGGTTGGAGATGTGCATGTATTGCAGCGCGAAGGTGCCGCAATAAGTAGCTTTGAGGATATCGGTGATCTGGCGCATGGTTGCGATTTGCAGGCCCAGCACGTTGTCGATGAAGATCGGGCGGTCCAGATCAGCGCCTTTGAAGCCGTAAGATGCGGGATCAAGTTCGGGGTGCGGGGTCTGGTCGCGCATGCCCAGGGGATCCAGATCGGCGGCAAGGTGGCCCCGGATGCGGTAGGCACGGATAATCATCAGCGCGCGGATGGAATCCAGTACGGCGCGCTGGATTTGGTCGTCCGACAGTTCGACATCCTGCGCCTTGGCCTTCTCGGCGATCTTGGCGCCTGCGGCCTTCGCCTCGGCGGGCCATTCGCCTGTAAGCGCCGAGGTCAGATCATCGGCGGGCATGGGGGGCCAATCGGCACGCGCCCAGCTTGGGCCGGACGCTTCGGCCTGCGCGGCGCCCGCATCATCGCCCAGCGCTTTGAAGAACTCGCGCCAGCTCTCATCTACCGCTGACGGATCGTCGGCATAGCGCGCATACATCTGCTCCAGATATTCGGCGTTATGACCTTGCATGAAGGAGGAGGCGTGGAACTGGTCGTTGGCGGGATGATCGGTCATATCGGATGCCTCATGTTGAGAGCTGCTGAGATGGGAGACGGGAGCGGACAAATGCCCGCTCCCGATGGGCCTTAGCCCTTGTTGATCGCTTCTTGTACGGCTTCGCCCAAAGTCGCAGGGCTGTCTGCCACCACGATGCCTGCTTCGCGCATCGCGTTGATCTTGGATTCCGCATCGCCCTTGCCGCCAGCAACAATCGCGCCTGCGTGGCCCATGCGGCGACCGGGAGGGGCTGTGCGGCCAGCGATGAAGCCTGCGGTGGGCTTCCAGCGGCCTTTTTTCTTCTCGTCGGCGAGGAACTGTGCGGCCTCTTCTTCGGCGGTGCCGCCGATTTCACCGATCATGATGATTGAGGTTGTCTCGTCATCCGCGAGGAACATTTCGAGCACGTCGATATGCTCGGTGCCCTTGATCGGGTCGCCGCCGATGCCCACGGCGGAGGACTGGCCGAGGCCGAGGTCCGTTGTCTGTTTCACCGCTTCATAGGTCAGTGTGCCCGAGCGGGACACAACACCACACGAGCCGCGCTTGTGGATGTGACCAGGCATGATGCCGATTTTGCAGGCGTCAGGCGTAATAACACCGGGGCAGTTGGGTCCGATGAGGCGGGATTTGGAGCCGTCGAGCGCGCGCTGCACGCGCATCATGTCGAGAACCGGAATGCCTTCTGTGATGCAGACAATCAGCTCCATCTCGGCATCAATCGCCTCAAGGATAGAATCAGCGGCGAAGGGCGGGGGCACGTAGATGACAGAGGCGTTGGCCTCGGTCACGTGCTTGGCCTCGTGCACGGAGTTGAAGATCGGCAGATCAAGGTGCGTCTGGCCGCCCTTGCCCGGTGTCACGCCGCCGACCATTTTGGTGCCGTATGCAATAGCTTGCTCGGAGTGGAACGTGCCTTGGGAGCCGGTGAGGCCCTGACAGATCACCTTGGTGTTTTCGTCGATAAGTACGGCCATGATAGTCCTCTTTTCAGTGTCTTTTGCGCCGTGGCGCTGCGCAGTTGCGCGTATGATTAATCGGGGGCGGCAGGGGCTGCCGCCTGATGTGTTATTGTGACGCCTCGTTCAGTGGCGTGAGACGTTCGACATTCATGTAGGTCTCTTGCCTGCCCTGCGCTGTCTCGCGAACGCCCACCTGAACAACCGCGATACGGTTCGGGTTGAGCTGTGCCGCAGCAGAGAAAAAGCTACCCTCCATGAGGGGAAACGCATCGGGGATGTCAGCCGTTTTGTCGGCCAACCCCTCTTGCATCAAGCCTGTCCGGACCCATTGGGTCGCAATCTGTGGATCAAAGCCGTAAAACGCTGTCTCGCATCGTCTGTCGGTCCCTTGCGTTAGCGCGCGCCCCGTCACGGGGGAAGGGGCTGCATTGGTGAACGGATCAAGGTCGTAAAAGTCGATCCGCGCACCCGAGGGACCAAGAGTGTCTTGCGCTGTTGCCGCTGTGAGTCGCGGGTTAAAGCAGTTATCTGCGAAGGCGCGTGCCACGGCTGCTGCATCCTGTGCTGCCACAGCGCTGCCCGCCACCATAGAGGCGGCGAGGCAGAGTGTGGAGGCAGATGCAGCATTCATTGCGGATCAGCCCTTAACGGCTTTCACGATCTTCTGTGCACCGTCTTTGAGGTCATCAGCGGCGATCACGTCGAGGCCTGAGTTGTTGATGATGGCTTTGCCTTCGTCAACATTGGTGCCTTCAAGGCGGACAACGAGCGGAACTTGCAGCCCGACCTCTTTAACCGCAGCAACAACGCCCTCGGCGATCACATCGCAGCGCATGATGCCGCCAAAGATGTTCACAAGGATGCCTTTGACCTGCGGGTCGGAGGTGATGATCTTGAACGCCTCGGTCACTTTCTCTTTGGTCGCGCCGCCGCCCACGTCGAGGAAGTTGGCAGGCTCTGCGCCGTAGAGTTTGATGATGTCCATTGTGGCCATCGCGAGGCCCGCGCCGTTGACCATGCAACCGATCTCGCCATCCAGCGCGATGTAGTTGAGGTCGTATTTGGAAGCTTCGAGTTCTTTGCTGTCTTCCTCGGTCTCGTCGCGCAGCTCGGACACTTCGGCCTGACGGTACATCGCGTTGCCGTCGAAGGAGACTTTAGCGTCGAGTACTTTAAGATCACCGCTGTCGGTGACGATCAGCGGGTTGATCTCAAGCATTTCCATATCGCGCTCGAGGAACGCTTTGTAGAGCGTGCCCATGAGGGAGACGCACTGCTTGACCGCCTTGCCTTCCAGCCCCAGCGCAAATGCGATGCGGCGACCATGGAACGCTTGGAAACCCGTGGCGGGATCGACGGAGAAGTTGATGATTTTCTCAGGGGTAGAGGCGGCAACCTCTTCGATGTCCATGCCACCCTCGGTGGAGCAGACAAAGCCGACGCGTGATGTTTCACGGTCTACCAGAAGGGCGAGGTAAAGCTCTGTCTCGATACCCGAGCCGTCTTCGATGTAGACGCGGTTAACCTGCTTGCCCGCAGGACCCGTCTGGTGTGTGACCAGCGTGCGGCCGAGCATCTTCTTGGCTTCTTCCGCTGCTTCGGCAACGGATTTGGTCAGGCGCACACCGCCTGCCTCGCCTGCGTCGGCTTCTTTGAACTTACCTTTGCCGCGGCCACCTGCGTGGATCTGCGCCTTTACCACCCACATTGGGCCGTCGAGTTCGCCTGCGGCGTTTTTCGCGTCTTCGGCTTTGAGCACAACGCGCCCATCGGAGACTGGTGCGCCATAGCTGCGCAGAAGTGCTTTTGCCTGATATTCGTGGATGTTCATAAGAGACGGTCCCGTCTTTGGTTTAGTTTAAGCGTGGTATACGCCGAATGCGTAACATTTCCTGAAGAGCATTTCGCAGGTTTTTTGAATAATCTACCGAAAAGCGACATTTGTGATCACGCATAAAAACTGTGTGATCACAAAATTGGGATGTGAGACGTAATAGCGCAGGCAGCTGTAGAAAGAAGAAGCGATTCTCGCACCATTATGGGCAAATACATCTTAAATGCAGGGCATTTTGCGATCTATCGTGTGCGGTGCGCTCACGGCGCGTCCGCTTGGCGCGGGATTCGTGGCGCGCTGACAGGCCGCGCGATGGCGGCCTGTCTGGTTTTAGGGAGCGTGCTAGATCGGCATTAGCGCCCAGTAGTCGAGGTCGAGCAGAACGGTCGGCAGGTATTTACCGTCTTCGCCGCGTAGATCGAAGGGTGCGCCGCCTTTGGTCGCAACAAGGCGCAGGCGGATTGCGCCGACGCCGGGTACGGATGTCTCGGCTTTGTCGAGCACTTCGGACCATGCGCGCACGGTATCACCTGCGAGACAGGGATTGGCGTGGGCACCTGCGTTGAGGCCCACCACCATCTGCGCGTTGGCCAGCCCGTTGAACGACAGCGCGCGCGCCATTGAGATCACGTGGCCACCATAGATCAGGCGCGAGCCGTCGGGACGGGCGGATGTGTCGAAATGCACCTTGGCGGTGTTCTGCCACAGGCGCGTAGCCATCATGTGTTCGGCTTCTTCGATGGTGACACCGTCAACATGGTCGATCGTCTCGCCGATCTCGTAGTCGCCAAGGCGGTGCGGCTCCCCCGCCAGATCGAAGTTGTAGTTGGTAAAATCGAGACCCTTGGGGATCACCAGATCGGAGGCTTTGATCGCCTCGGGCAGCTCTGGCACAACCGTTTTGGGCGCGGGGGCAGAGGCATCGCGTTTGCGCACCATGACCCAGCGGACGTATTCCATCACCGTCTCGTCGTGTTGGTTGAGACCTTGGGTGCGCACGTAAACCACGCCTGTTTTGCCATTCGAGTTCTGCTTGAGGCCGATGACCTCGGAGACGCTGCGCAGCGTATCACCGGGCCAGACGGGGAGCAGCCAACGCCCTTGAGCATAGCCCAGATTCGCCACAGCATTGAGCGAGACATCAGGGACAGATTTGCCAAAGATCACGTGGAAGGCGATCATATCGTCCAGCGGGCTGAAGGGCAGGCCGCAGTCTTGGGCGAATTGATCCGAGGAATAGAGTGCGTGGCGCGCAGGGTAGAGTGCATGATAGAGCGCGCGTTCGCCCATTTTGACGGTGCGCGGCACGGCGTGGGTGAGGATTTGCCCGACGCTGTAGTCCTCGAAAAAGTTACCCGCGTTAGTTTTCGCTGTAGGCGTTGGTGTGGTCAGCATTTTCAGTGTGCTCCCAATTTTGTATCGGGGGTGTAGTCGCCTTCGACTTCCTTCACCACGGATTGGCCGCAGCGCATCACGCCTGCGGCATGGTCCCATGTCTGGGTCGGCGTGCCGTAGAGCTCCCAGCCTTTGTTGAGCGCATCGGTGACTTTGTGACAAAATGCGGAGGTGTCTTCCTCCGACAGGAAACGGTAGAGTTTCATTGGGTATTCCTAAGAGTTAGCCGAAGGGGTTTACGCCGAGCAGGATGTGAATGCTGCTGATGATCAAGAGCATCACAAGGCTGATCACGGCGAGGCGGATGTATGTGGCGCGGCCTGCGGGTTCGGGCGCGGTCCATTCGGGTGCGTTTTTGTTAATCAGGATCACCGAGCCCACGGCCCACGCCAGCAAGCCACCGAACAAGATAATCGAGGCCAGATCGCCGTTGACCAACAGGTGGGCAATGGCCCAGATTTTCACGGCAAGCAGCTGCGGGTGGCGGGTTTTATAAGCGGGCCAAGCTTTGGCCCCTTTGGCCGCCGAGGAGCCGTAGACCCAGGGCGCCAGAAGCATCAACAGATTGTTGATCCCCGTCAGGAAAGCGGGCGGCGACCAGATAATGACCACCTCTGCACCGCGGTAGCCGATGATCATCAGGATCAGGGAACCGACGATAGCGAGTGCCACAATCCCCTTGCCTGCATTCCCCAGAGCCGCGCGCTGCGCCGGCATAAGGCGTTTGAAGTAATGGGCAGCGGTCCAGAGGAGGAGGCCGAGGATAAGAAGGGTCATGATGCTACTCCGCGTTCATGGCGTTGATTGCATCCATCTTTGCCAGTGTTTCCCGCGCAGTTGCAACATGAAGGTTCTCTACGATTTTGCCGTCCACCACGGCGACGCCCTGTCCTGTGGCCTCGCATTCCTCAAATGCCGCGATCTGGCGGCGGGCAAGATCGATCTCTTCCTCGGAGGGGGAGAAGGCGGCATTGGCCACCTCAAGCTGGGCGGGATGGATCACGGTTTTGCCGTCAAAACCCATGTCGCGGCCCTGATCACACTCAATACGGTGGCCTTCATCGTCTTTGAAGGCGTTGTAGACACCATCGATAAGCGCCACGCCATGCGCTTTGCCCGCCAGCACACAAAGGCCGAGGCCTGTCATCATCGGCAGGCGGTCTGCGCGGGGGCGTGTTTGCAGCTCTTTCGCGAGGTCATTGGTGCCCATGACCATGCCTTGCAGCTTTGGGTGGGCGGCGATCTGGGCCGCGTTCAACATGCCAAGCGGTGATTCCATCATTGCCCAAAGCGGCGCATCACCCGTGATCTCGGCCAGCGCATCAAGGTCGGCAGGGCTGTTCACCTTTGGCAGCAGAATCGCATCCGCGCCCATGGCGGCGGCCGCTTTTGCATCCTCAACGCCCCATTCGGTGTCCAGCCCGTTGATGCGGACGATCTTCATGCGATTGCCGTAGCCGCCTTGGGCCAACGCATCAGCCAATATAGCACGGGCGGCGACTTTCTCTTCGGGGATCACGGCATCCTCAAGGTCAAAGATGATCGCATCGGCAGACAGGCCGCGGGCCTTGTCCAGCGCACGGGGTTTGGAGCCGGGGATATAGAGGACAGACCGAAGCGGGCGGGCGAGGGAGGGCATATTGAAGGCTCCTTGGAAGTAGTTGCGCAATAAAGTTGCGCGTAAAGGGGCATTTTGCGCAGCGAACTGCAAGTCAATTCGTGCCGCAGTGCAGCGCATGATCCCGCGCAACAGGGCGCAGTACGCAACGTTAACCCCGTTTTCAGCCCTCGGAATGCAGGATTGTCCTCGTTGCTGGCGCTGTCGAAGGCGCCTCACAGCAGCATTTTTTCGGGGGCCAAGGCGCAGCAGGTGCTTGATCGGTCCGCACAGATTGGAAGGGCACTGATATGACACGGACTGCAAAAATTATTCATCTGGCCGCACTGACCACGGCGGCGGCGCTGTATCTCGCCACAAGTACGCAAGCAGCAGCGCAGTCGCAGCGCAACTGCGGGCCGCGTGATGTGGTGGTGGGGCAACTGGCGGAGCGGTATGGCGAGACGCGGCAATCGGTGGGCATCGGGTCAAACAACGCGATGGTCGAAGTGTTTGCCTCGGACGCCTCTGGCAGCTGGACGATTCTGGTCACGATGCCAAGTGGCGTTGCCTGTCTTGTCGCCTCGGGTGATGCATTCGAGCAGGTGGCAGAGGCGTTGCCAGCGCAAGGCAACGACGCCTGATTACGTCAGCCCGTCCCAGATGAGTTTGACGCCTGTCACTGTAAGCAGAACATAGGTGAGGGCAAAGAAGAGATGCTCGGGCACCAAACGGTGCGCGCGCACGCCCAGCCATGCGCCCAGCAGCGCAAATGGAGCCAGCAGCAGATTGGCCTGCGCTGTCTCCAGCGTGAACATGCCGAGAAACGCATAAGGAATAAACTTGGCGATATTCACGGCCCAGAAGATGAGAACGGATGTCGCCTGATACCCTGTTTTATCCAAGCCGCGCGATAATAGGAAAACGGCGGCGGGTGGGCCGCCTGCGTGACTGACAAAGCTGGTAAATCCCACCGCGACGCCTGCAATCAGCCCGCCCTTGTCGGGCATATGGCCGCCGCCCACACGCAGCCAGCCGCGTTTGAGGCTGATCTGCCACGCGACGAACCCCACAGACACCAACCCGATCAGCAAGCGCAAAAGATCCGGCGATGCGACGCGGTAAAGGGCTGTGCCCAGCGCCACTCCAGGCAGGGCGCCTGCGATAATCAGCAATGCTTCGCGCTTGTGCCAACGGCCCCAGTAGGGACGCAGTGTCGAGACATCAATCAGCATCAAAAGCGGCAGCATCACGCCGAGAGCCAGCCCCGGATCAACCACCAGCGCCAGCACAGAGGCAGATGCGAAAGCCGCACCAGAGCCAAAGCCGCCCTTGGAGATGCCCGCAAAAACTACAGCAGGCCCGGCAATAGCGAAAAACCAAAGATCGAGTACGAGCATCAACGCCTCTTGAATTTATCCTAACGTTCTTATGTTTGACAGGGAGACGGCGGCGCACCAACCGCTGATTTGCAATATTGCCCCTCGGAAGGACATCCCCCATGAAAACGCTGCTGACTTCGACCGCATTGATGATTGCCCTGAGTGGTGCGGCGCTGGCGCAATCAGTGCAGTCGCCCGTGGGTGTCACAAAGATGAATGAGGGCAGTCTGCTTGTGGGCGATATGATCGGGGAGCCGATTATGAGTTTTCGCGGGCGTCCCAATACGGACAAGCCAATGCCGCTGTCCGGGCTGAACCGTTTTGAAGAAGTCGCGCATATCACGGATGTGATGATTAACGCCGATGGCACGGTAGAAGCGCTGGTGATGAGCGTCGGCGGATTTTGGGGGCTTGCGGACCGCGAGGTCACTGTGGCGATGGAAGGTGTGACCGTTGTCACCGATGTGCGCGGCGACAAGCATTTCGTAATCTATACCTATGACGAGACGCTGGCCGATGCGCCGCGGTTCAATAAGTTCGATATTGAGTAGCCGAAAGAAAATCGAAGCCGAGAATTTGCTATTAATCCAAGATTGAATGGAACGCTTCTCGGGTGGTCGTGTTGATAGTCCATAGGAAGTCTGGAGGACGTAAGTTCTTCTCCGGACATAATAGAACTAAGGAGATTTAACATGAAAACGCTTTTAGCAACAACCGCAGTACTTGCATCTTTGACCGGCGCCGCGATGGCAGACGGGCATGCAAAAATGTCCAACATCGGTTCAGTGGCAGCACAGCCAACCGACTTCTTCGCCTCTGACCTGATCGGTATGCGCATCTACAACGTCGAGGTCGATTTTGACGAAACCGCACCGATGATGGAAGACGCCGAGAAGGAGTGGGATGATATCGGTGAGATCAACGATATTATCATCACTGCAGAAGGCGACGTATCTGCCGTAATTCTCGGTGTAGGTGGCTTCCTCGGTCTTGGTGAGCGCGACGTGTCCGTATCCATGGACGAAATCAAAGTGCTCATGGAAGAAGGCGAGAGCGACGACCGCTTCCTCGTGGTGAAGACCAGCAAAGAGATGCTGGAGAAAGCACCTGTATTTGAGCGCGAAGAAATGTAAAAGTATTCGCGCCTTATGACTGCCTCTTTGGCAAAAATCATAGCGCGTTGCACTTTTTATCAGCGGCGGGTCGTCTGGCAACAGGCGGCCCGCTTTGCTGTTTGCGGTCAAATTGCCATGTGTCTTGCACGCTGATGCCGATGGGTTTAAGCCCACCCCAACCAAAACTCATGGAGAACTGACAAATGGCAAGAGCCAAGATTGCACTGATCGGCGCGGGTAACATCGGGGGCACATTGGCCCACCTCGCCGCTGTAAAAGAGTTGGGCGACGTTGTGATGTTCGACATCGCAGACGGTCTGCCGCAGGGTAAAGCCCTTGATATCGCCGAATCTGGCCCTTCCGAAGGCTTCGACGTGGCAATGTCTGGCACGTCCGATTACGCTGATATTGCTGGCGCCGATGTTTGCATCGTGACCGCGGGTGTCGCGCGTAAGCCCGGCATGAGCCGAGATGACCTGCTGGGCATTAACCTCAAGGTTATGAAGTCCGTGGGCGAAGGCATTGCCAAGCACGCACCGAACGCATTCGTCATCTGCATCACCAACCCGCTCGATGCGATGGTATGGGCGCTGCGTGAATTCTCCGGTCTTCCGCATGAGAAAGTCTGCGGCATGGCGGGTGTCCTCGATTCGGCGCGCTTCCGCCACTTCCTCGCGGAAGAGTTCAACGTTTCCATGCGTGACGTGACTGCTTTTGTTCTGGGCGGCCACGGCGACACGATGGTGCCGCTGACACGCTACTCCACCGTTGCCGGCATTCCTTTGCCTGACATGGTGAAGATGGGCTGGACCACACAAGAGAAGCTGGACGCCATCGTGCAGCGCACCCGTGATGGCGGTGCCGAGATTGTGGGTCTGCTCAAGACGGGTTCCGCATTCTACGCGCCAGCGACCTCTGCAATTGAAATGGCCGAAGCCTATCTGCGCGACCAAAAGCGTGTGCTGCCCTGTGCGGCATATGTAGACGGTGCGTACGGCCTTAACGGTTTCTACGTTGGCGTGCCCACCGTGATCGGTGCAGGCGGCGTTGAGAAAGTCGTCGAGATTGCGATGAACAAAGACGAGCAGGCGATGTTCGACAACTCCGTCAATGCCGTCAAAGGTCTTGTGGACGCGTGCAAGGGCATCGACGACTCGCTCGTCTAAGCAATTTTGAGCGAATGACAGGAGGGCGTGCCTGCGATGGTGCGCCCTTTTTGCATGTTGTGATCACAGTTATTATCGTGTGATCACAAATTAATGCATCTGCGACAATTTTCCGTTCAATTCGGCAAGAGAGGCTCGCAAATTGCCGCTTGCGCACGTGACAGGCCCGAAAAATACGTTAGTAATAGCGGCAAGTAGCCAAAAAGGAGCCTGTTATGGCCGATGTGAACCGGGGCAATCGCCCCCTTTCGCCCCACTTGCAGATTTATCGCCCGCAGTTGACGTCGATGACATCGATCCTGACGCGGATCACGGGCAATGCGATGCTGATCTCCGCCCTGTTGATCGTGTGGTGGTTTCTCGCCGCTGCCAGCGGTGAGGGGTACTTCGCGATTGTGGACGGTTTCCTGACCAGCTGGTTTGGCGATCTGATCATGTTCCTGAGTGTGCTGGGCCTGTGGTACCACACGCTGGCAGGCATTCGCCACCTGATCTGGGACAACGCGGTGATGATGGACATCGCCACGGCAGAGAAGCTGGGTTGGGCCTGCCTTGGCGGCTCGGTCCTGCTGACGCTGATCACTGTCGTTCTGGTTTGAGGAGAGTAGCATGGCTTATTTGACAGACCGCAAACGCGCAATGGGACTCGGTTCCGCCAAGTCCGGCACAGCGCATCACTGGTCGATGACCGTAAGCTCGGTCGCGTTGCTGATCCTGCTGCCGCTGTTTGTGTTCACATTCGGCGCGGCGCTGGGCGGGACATATGAAGAGATCGTTGCCTATTACAGCCGTCCGTTCCCCGCGATTGTCGCGGCGCTGACCATTCTGGTGAGCTTCAAGCATTTCAACGGCGGTGTGCAAACGCTGATCGAGGATTATGTGCATGGATTGGCGCAGAAAGTCTCCATCGTGGCCATGACGTGCGTCAGCTACGGCGCGGCGGCGATTGGTATCTTCGCGATTGCGCGACTGGCGCTGTAACGCACTGCGACAAATGGCGTGGCGGATAAGCCTTCGCGGCGCCGCCAGCCATACTAGGTATAGAGTCAAAGGCGGGTCGCTCCGCCGATAGGGAATTCCAATCAGGCGCAGATGCGCCGCACAGACGGGTCCAGTACGATAAGACGGACAGACCCCAAGCATGAAGAGGGCACGATATGGCTGCTTATGAGTATGAGACCCACGAATATGACGTTGTTGTTGTCGGTGCGGGCGGTGCAGGTCTGCGCGCCACGCTGGGGATGGCGGAGCAGGGGCTGAAGACAGCCTGTATTTCCAAGGTTTTCCCGACACGCTCCCACACGGTAGCGGCACAGGGCGGCATCGCGGCGTCCCTTTCCAACATGGGTCCCGATAACTGGCAGTGGCACATGTACGACACGGTCAAAGGGTCTGACTGGCTTGGTGATACGGACGCGATGGAGTATCTGGCGCGGGAAGCACCAAAGGCGGTGTACGAGCTGGAGCATTACGGCGTGCCGTTTTCGCGCACCGAAGAGGGCAAGATTTACCAGCGTCCCTTTGGCGGTCACACAACAGAATTTGGCGAAGGCCCCCCTGTGCAGCGCACCTGTGCTGCCGCTGACCGTACGGGCCACGCGATCCTGCACACGCTTTACGGCCAGTCGCTCAAGCATAACGCCGAGTTCTACATCGAATATTTCGCCATTGATCTGATCATGTCCGACGATGGTGTCTGTGAAGGCGTGCTGTGCTGGAAGCTTGACGACGGCACGATGCACCTGTTCAGCGCCAAGATGGTTGTGCTGGCCACGGGCGGCTACGGCCGCGCGTACTTTAGCGCAACATCTGCCCACACCTGCACAGGTGATGGTGGCGGTATGACAGCGCGCGCGGGTCTGCCGCTTCAGGATATGGAATTTGTTCAATTCCACCCAACTGGCATTTACGGCGCAGGCTGTCTGATCACTGAAGGCGCGCGCGGGGAGGGTGGCTATCTCACCAACTCCGAGGGCGAGCGGTTTATGGAGCGCTATGCGCCCACATATAAAGACCTCGCCAGCCGTGACGTTGTTTCCCGCTGTATGACCATGGAAATCCGTGAAGGGCGTGGCGTGGGCGAGAAGGGGGATCACATTCACCTTCACCTCAACCACCTGCCACCCGAGACGCTGGACCTGCGTTTGCCAGGTATTTCCGAATCTGCGCGGATCTTCGCGGGCGTGGACCTGACGAAAGAACCAATCCCTGTGTTGCCGACTGTGCACTACAACATGGGCGGCATTCCGACGAATTATTGGGGTGAGGTTCTCGCCCCGACGAAGGACAACCCCGACAATGTCTCCCCCGGTTTGATGGCTGTGGGCGAAGCGGGCTGTGCCTCGGTGCATGGCGCGAACCGTCTTGGGTCCAACTCGCTGATCGACCTTGTGGTGTTCGGCCGTGCGGCGGCGATCCGAGCCAAGGAAGTTGTCGATCCCGAAGCGCCCGTACCAACGCCAAACAAGCGTTCTATCGAGGCCGCGTTCAGCCGCTTTGACGGGCTGCGCTATGCCAAGGGTCATGTGCCCACCTCCGAGCTGCGTCTCGAGATGCAGCAGACGATGCAGGCCGACGCGGCGGTGTTCCGCACCGACAAGACGCTGGCCGAGGGTGAGGAGAAGATGAAGAGTGTCGCGGGCAAGCTGTCTGATCTGAAAGTCACCGATACTTCGCTGGTCTGGAACTCTGATCTGATGGAGACACTGGAGCTCACCAACCTGATGCCAAACGCTGTGGCTACGATCACCGCAGCGGCGGCGCGCAAGGAAAGCCGTGGCGCGCATGCGCATGAGGATTACCCCGACCGTGACGACGAGAACTGGCGTAAGCACAGCCTCATCTGGTTCAAGGGCAACGAGGCAAGCCTCGGCTTCCGCGGTGTGCACATGAACCCGCTGACTAGCCACAATGAAGGCGGGATTGATCTGAAGAAGATCGCGCCGAAAGCGCGGGTTTACTAAGCATGACTGCGCTGGCGCAAGCGGACACAGCATGGTCGCAGGCGGGGTTTTCCCCTGTCTGCGCCTTGCAGGTGTTTGGTATGCGCCGCTCTGGCAACCACGCGATCATTGACTGGATCATGCGCAACGCCCCCGAAGGGGCAAGCGGCGGGGTTTTCTATAACAATTGCAAATTCGGCAAGAACCCGATCCGTCACTATGGCTCGATGGATACTTACGGAGCCGAGCGTGATCTTCTGGATCACCGCGATGACAAGGATGTGGACCGTGTAGGCGCGGCAGGCAAGGCCCCGATGGTGGTCGTGTCCTACGAGGACCGCATGCCGCAGCCCGCAGGGGAGGCGCAGCGCGCGAGCCACGAGATGCAGGATGCGGACTTCACCCATCAGGTAATCATCTATCGCAGCTTCCTGAACTGGTCGGCGTCCCTGTTGGCGAAGATCAAGAAGAATCCTGTTTTCGGCGCTACGGACCGTTTGCGGATCATGACAGTGGCTCTTGCGACCTATGCGCAGGGACTTGACCGTGTGGCGCAGGCCAAGGGGGTTATTGCGATCTGCTATGACGACTGGATGACATCCGAGAGCTACCGTGCTGACGTGCTTCGGCGTTTGGGCCTGCCTGTGCGGGACCTGAGCCGTGGCAAAGTGCAACGGTATGGCGGCGGGTCTTCGTTTCAGCGCAAAGTGGCGCGTGCGTCCGAGCTGGATACAGTCGCACGTGACGCCGCGATGGCAGATGATCTGGAGTACGGATTGCTGACATGGACTGCCGCGCATGATCTTCAATTTATGGAGCGGTTGATCCCTCATTTCGAAGATGATGCGGAGCGTCTTGCCACCTTGGCCGAACGCTCAAGGCTGAACATTACACTTCCGCCGCGAAAGGTATCTGTATGATACGAGTTTTGGTGATTTGCGCCGCAGTGGCCCTGACGGGATGTGCGCAATTTGAATCCGCCAGCAATAAGGTGACGGCGGTGGCCGACAGCACGGGGCGCAGGGCTGCGGCTTCTGCCGTGACCGAGGTCATTGCCATCAACTTCCCGCAAGTGCCCAAACCGCTGATCGAGACATTCACAAATTGCGTGATCGAAAATGCCCAAGCTGTGGAGGTTCGCGAATTGGCCAAAGCCTCTGTGGTGGGGGTCGATGATCTGACCGTGGCCACTGTGCGTGCCGTACTGGCACGTCCTGCAACACAATCCTGCCTGCGCGAGCGCGCACCAATAACACTTTGATATAGTTACCGGCCCCTGTGGCCTGACCGAGACAAGAAGGAACAGCATCATGGTACAACTGACGCTCCCCAAGAATTCCCGCATGACCAGCGGAAAGACGTGGCCCAAGCCCGAAGGCGCCACCAACCTCAAGGAGTTCCACATCTATCGCTGGAACCCTGATGACGGGAAGAACCCTTCGGTGGATACCTATTTCGTCGATCTCGATGATTGTGGCCCAATGATTTTGGACGCGATTATCAAGATCAAGAACGAGATCGACCCCACGCTGACCTTCCGCCGCTCCTGCCGCGAAGGGATTTGTGGCTCCTGTGCGATGAACATCGACGGCATCAACACGCTGGCCTGTACCTATGGCATGGCCGAAGTCAAAGGCGTGGTGAAAATCTACCCGCTGCCGCACATGCCTGTGGTCAAAGACTTGATCCCCGACCTCACGCATTTCTATGCACAACATGCCTCGATCAAGCCGTGGCTGGAGACAGAGACGCCCGCCCCTGCCAAGGAGTGGAAGCAGAGCATCGACGACCGTGAGAAGCTTGACGGCCTCTATGAGTGCATCATGTGTGCTTGCTGCTCGACTTCTTGCCCCAGCTACTGGTGGAACGGCGACCGCTACCTCGGGCCAGCAGCGCTGCTGCACGCCTACCGCTGGATTATCGACAGCCGTGACGAGGGTACGGGCGAGCGGCTGGACGATCTGGAAGATCCGTTCAAGCTGTATCGTTGCCACACGATCATGAACTGCGCCAAGACCTGCCCCAAGGGGCTGAACCCTGCGCTGGCGATTTCCCAGATCAAAAAGCTGATGGTCGAGCGTACCGTCTAAGCACCGCTGATGTTTGGCTGGCTCAAGAAACTAACGGGCGGCGGGCGCAATGAAGCGCTGCCGCCCTTTGCCGTTCCTGAAGGGCCGCTCGGTGAGGCGGAACTACAACTGGCGCTGGAGCGGCCCTGTGCGCCGCTGGTGTTTACCAAGCCTGCCAATATTGACCCCTTTGCAACGATGTTTGGTGCGGTGCGGCTGGCACATAAGGCGGAGGACTGGCCCACGTGTCACGGCGCGCCGATGTGGCCGCTGTGCCAGATCAACCTCAGCCAAGCGCCACTGGTGCCCGATGCGCTGCGAGATCTTTCGTTAATCACCCTGTTCATCGCGCCCGACAACGCGCAAGCGCCGACGCAGATCATCAATACGGACGTTCCCGACCCCGCCGCCACTTGGGCGCTGCGTAGTTATGACAAACTGGAGGGGCTGACCATCCCCAAAGCTCCTGCGCATGGCAGCACGCTCTCCCCGCGTTTGGGGGAGTGGGGGGCTGTGACGCCTGATTATGCAAATCACGATATGGCGGGTGCGGTGGTCGATACCATGGCCAACGATGTCTACGCCTATGACTGGTCGCATAGTCTGGCGCAGACCAAGCTGGGCGGCTGGCCCGCCACCGTACAGTCAGAGCCTTGGTGGGACTATAAACAGACAGACGATACATGGGATTTTGTAATGCAGATCGAGAACGAGCCAAAGGCTGGTTGGCATGGATGGGGAGACGGGGCTGCCTACATCGCCCGCTCGAGTCTGCGCCCGCATCTGTGGGCCATTGATGTGCAGTTCACCTGATGATCCTGATCCTCGCCCCCATCATCTTTGGCGTTGTGGCCTATCTCGCGTGGCGCAACCGCGCTGTACGGGGCTGTCGCTGGCGCGAGGACCGCACAGGCGATCGCGGCGCATTGCGCAAATACCATTGCGTCGCTTGCGGGGCGGAGGCCTTCACAGCGACCAAGGGACCGCCACAGTCCTGCAAAAAGGGTTTGGGCGGCGGATCGCTCTGAACCCTGCGTAACCCTCGACAGGGCGCGCGCCCCGCGTGTAGCCTTGGACCAGCCACGGGGAGACGGTCATGAGCGATTTTACACCAGACGTTATCATCATTGGTGCGGGCCTTGCAGGCATGGCCGCTGCCCATGAGGCCGTCCTGCGCGGCCGCCGTGTCCTGATGCTTGACCAAGAAGGCCAACAAAGCCTTGGGGGTCAGGCATTCTGGTCTCTGGGTGGTCTCTTCATGGTCGACAGCCCCGAGCAACGGCGCTTGGGCATCAAAGACAGCGCAGATCTGGCGTGGTCCGACTGGCAAGGATCAGCGCAGTTCGACCGCGATGAGGATGCCAACCCGCGCCTCTGGGCCGAGAAGTTCGTCGAATTCGCAGCAGGCGATATGCGCAGCTGGCTGCACGGGCTTGGCATGCGCTGGTTCCCCGTTGTCGGATGGGCCGAGCGCGGCGGCGCGCTGGCGGGAGGCCACGGCAACACGGTGCCCCGTTTTCACATCACATGGGGGACGGGCACGGGTGTGGTCAGACCCTTTGCAGATTTGATGGTGCGCTATGCGGCGGACGGACGGATCAAAATGGGCTTCCGTCACCGCGTGAACAATCTGATCGTCGAGAATGGCGCCGTGAAAGGCGTGAGCGGTGACGTTTTGGAGGAAAGCCGCGCGCTGCGCGGTCAGAGCACATCGCGCCAAGTGATCAGCAGCTTTGAGTACCGCGCTGAGGCAGTCATCATCTGCTCGGGCGGCATTGGGGGTAACCATGCGATGGTGCGCAAACACTGGCCCGAGCGTTTGGGGAAGGCGCCTAAAACCATGGTTGCGGGTGTGCCCGATTACGTCGACGGACGCATGCACGGCATCGCGGCCAAAGCAGGGGCAGGCCTGATTAACGAGGACCGCATGTGGCACTATTGCGAGGGGGTCCAGAACTTTGACCCCATCTGGCCGAACCACGGCATCCGCATCCTGCCGGGTCCGTCCTCGATGTGGTTTGACGCCAAAGGCGACAGGATGGAGGCGCCGTTCATGCCCGGCTTTGATACGCTAGGCACGTTGAAGCGCATCCTGAGTGTGGGTGAGCACAGCTGGTTCATCCTGACACAAAAGATCATCGAAAAGGAATTCGCGCTTTCGGGTTCAGAGCAGAACGCCGACCTCACCGAGGGCGGCTGGCGCGAGGTGTTGCAGGCACGGCTGGGCAAAGGAGCGACCCCTGCGGTGGAGGCGTTCAAGAAACAGGGCGCGGATTTCATCGTGGCGGACGATCTGGAAACACTGGTTACACAGATGAATGCGCTCACACCGCACGCCCCCGTCGGGTTGGAGCATATCCGTACCCAGATCAAAGCGCGTGATGCGCAATTGGCCAATCCATTCTGCAAGGACGCCCAGATCACGGCGATACACGGCGCACGGCAATATAAGGGAGACAAGCTTATACGCACGGCCAAGCCCCACGCCATTCTGGACGCCGCCAATGGTCCGCTGATCGCGGTGCGTCTCAATGTGATTACACGTAAATCGCTGGGCGGTCTTCACACCGATATCGAGGGCCGTGTGCTTTCACCCGATGGCACAGTGCTGGAAGGGCTCTTCGCCGCAGGCGAGGCGAGCGGCTTTGGCGGTGGCGGCTATCACGGCTATAACGCGCTGGAAGGGACGTTCTTGGGCGGCTGCCTTTTCTCGGGTCGCACCGCAGGGAGACACGCATGACCGAGCCCGCCGACGCGCAAGCACGCCGCGACATAGAACCAGTCATTTGCTATCCTGTGGAGACATTGCCAGCGCCTGACATGGCAATGTTGGACGCCGCCCGCGCAACCTTCACCAAAACGGATGAAATCACCGTACCGCCCCGCGATGCCGCAACCTTCACCGTGCCAGCTGGCCACTTTTTCCGCATCACCAGCGTGGAAGGGTCACAGGTCGGCGATTTGAACCTGTGGAACGCCAACGATCTCTCCGAGCGCTTCTACTCGGGCAAAACCCGCGCGCTGCACGGCACACATCTCACCAAGGGCCAGCAGATGTGGTCAAGCTTCCCAAACATGCGCCCGATGGCCACCATTACCCACGATAGCCTGGCGTGGTACGGCAAGGACGCTTACGGAGGCTCGGTCCATGATGTGATCGGAACGCGCTGCGACCCCTATACACATAACCTGCTGTCGGGCGGCCAATACCATCATTGCTGCCATTCCAACCTCACCCGCGCTCTTGCTGACCATCTCGGCATCCCGCGCGCGCAGGCAGAGCCGCATATCCATGATGTGCTCAACGTCTTCATGTGCACGGGCTTTACCCGCGACACAGGCCAATACTTTATGAAAGCCAGCCCCGTACGCCCTGGGGACAGCCTTGAATTCTTCGCTGAAATCGATCTGCTTGGCGCGCTAAGCGCATGCCCGGGCGGTGATTGCAGCACTGTTCACTCGTCAGATCAGGCCCAGTGCCATCCGCTCCTGATAGAGGTGTTCAAGCCGGCTTCGACAAGCCTTCTTGAATGGGATGCGCCCGCACCAAATGGCTATGACGGATCTCACGGCGCATAAACCCGTCTTCATTTTGCCAATTAAACTGAATCCCGCCCGTGTTGCAGGCTCAGCCTTCGTTAAAAGCAGCCTGCAGCGCAATCTCGACCATATCCCCGAAAGACCGTTCGCGCTCTTCGGAGGGTAGTGCCTCGCCCGTTTGTAGGTGATCGGAGACCGTCAAAACCGCCAGCGCACGGCGTCCGTGACGAGCGGCAAGCGTATAAAGCTCGGCGGCTTCCATTTCGACACCCAAGATTCCGTGGCGCACCATTTGTTCATCCAGATCAGGGCGCTCGGCGTAGAAGACGTCTGAGGAATAGATGCCGCCCACATGGGTCTTGGTGCTTTTGGCCTGTGCCGCTGTGACGGCCGCCTGCAAAAGATCCCAATCGGCGCAGGGTGCAAAATTCACCTCACGCATGATGCCAGAGGACGGTGAAGTGATGGTGCTGGCTGTCATGGCGATAATGACATCACGAATACCCACATGCGGCTGCATCCCCCCGCAAGAGCCGATGCGGATAAGAGTTTGCGCGTTGTACGTACTGATCAATTCATTCGCATAGATCGACAGCGATGGCATGCCCATGCCCGACCCTTGGATCGTGACACGGTGCCCCCGCCACGTGCCCGTGAAGCCGAGCATTCCGCGCACTTCATTGACCAATTCGGCACCTTCGAGAAACGTTTCTGCGGCCCAGCGCGCGCGATAGGGATCGCCTGGCATGAGGACGGTTTCAGCGATTTGGTCAGGGTTGGCGCCAATATGAATGGTCATGGAAAACTCTTTCTATTCCCTGCTTCAGGGGGACTGTAATTGATCAAAACCATACGTCTCAGGCAGGACGCAATAGGGTTTGTAATTTGCTATTGGTGAAGGACGTGACCACCTAAAGCAACTACAGAATAAACCCTATGGTTGCGGCGGAATTCCGCCACACCCATAGGACTGCAGGAAATGTTACTTAATTTCCAGCTTGGCGGGATCGACGCCCTTCTCCACTTGGGCGCGAAACCAATTCGGCTGGCGGCCCTTGCCGGTCCATGTGCGGGTGGCATCATCCGGGTCTGCATATTTTGGCTTGGAGGGTTTTGCGGCCTTTTTCGGCCCCTTCGCTTTTTTCGCTTTAACAGGCTTCTCATCGCCTAACTCATTGAGAGTAAATCCGTATTCAGCGGCGGCACGCTCGGCTGCCTTGCGCGCATTACGCTGGTCGCGGGCACGTGCGGATTGCAAAGCTTTCTTTACGTCACTCAAAAGCTTTTCAAGTTCTTTCCGGCTCATCGATTTTAGGTCGTTATTCATGACAAAGGGCTCCATTCTTGATTAGGAGCCCTTTATCCCAAGTAACGTCCCTAAAAAAGCGTAATTCGCCTATTCAGCGGCAACTGCCGCGGGGTCAGCAAGTGTGACGATGTCGGCCATAATCGTATTGAGCTCGAAATCTTTCGGCGTATAGACGCGTGCCACACCCATTGCGAGGAGGCGCTTTGCATCCTCATCAGGGATAATGCCGCCAACGATCACGGGAATATCTCCAAGGCCCGCTTCCCGCATTTGCTGCATCAGATCCTCGACCAGTGGAATATGCGAGCCTGAAAGGATCGAGAGGCCAACCACATGCGCCTCGTCGTTTTGCGCGGCGGCAACGATTTCCGAGGGCGTCAGGCGGATACCCTCATAGGCGATGTCCATGCCGCAATCACGCGCACGCACAGCGATCTGTTCGGCCCCGTTGGAGTGACCGTCTAGGCCGGGCTTGCCCACAAGGAATTTGAGGCGGCGGCCCAAGCGGTCGCTTACGGCGTCCACAGACATGCGAAGATCATCAAGGCCTTCGGTCTTGTTGCTGCGGCCTGTGCCTACGCCTGTAGGACCACGGTATTCGCCGTGCACGGCGCGCATTTGCGCGGCCCATTCGCCCGTGGTCACGCCTGCGCGTGCTGCGACGATCGAGGCAGGCATGATGTTGCGGCCTTCCTCGGCTGCGGCGCGCAGGTCCTTGAGTGCTGCGGCGACTTCGCCCTCATTGCGTTGGGCGCGCCATGCGTTGAGGCTTTCGATTTGTTCGGCTTCAACGGCAGGATCAACAGTCATGATGCCGCCATCGCCAGTCATCAGGGGCGAAGGCTCGCCCTTTTGCCATTTGTTCACGCCGACTACGACAGTCTCGCCTGCTTCGATCCGGCAAAGGCGATCTGCGTTGCTGTCCACAAGGCGGGATTTCATGTAGTCGATGCCGTCGATGGCGCCGCCCATGCTGTCGATATGGGCCAGCTCGGCGCGCGCGCCTGCTTTGAGCTCTTCTACCTTCGCGTCCACGGCGGGGTTGCCGTCAAAGAGGTCGTCGAATTCCAACAGGTCCGTTTCATAGGCGAGGATTTGTTGCATGCGCATGGACCACTGCTGGTCCCACGGACGCGGCAGACCCAGCGCTTCATTCCACGCGGGAAGCTGTACGGCGCGGGCGCGGGCTTTTTTGGAAAGCGTCACGGCCAGCATTTCAATCAGGATGCGGTAGACGTTGTTCTCGGGCTGCTGTTCGGTCAGGCCCAATGAGTTTACCTGCACACCGTAGCGGAAGCGGCGGTATTTGGAATCGGTGACGCCATAACGCTCTTCACAGATTTCGTCCCACAGGTCGACAAAAGCGCGCATCTTGCACATCTCGGTCACGAAACGGATGCCTGCGTTCACAAAGAAGGAGATGCGGCCGACGAGCGCGGGGAAATCCTTGGGGTCGACGCGGGGGCGCAGTTGGTCCAGCACCGCAGTCGCCGTGGCCAGCGCGAAGGACAGCTCCTGCTCGGGCGTCGCACCCGCTTCTTGCAGGTGATAGGAGCAGACGTTCATCGGGTTCCATTTCGGCACGGAGGTGTAGCAATACTCGGCCACATCCGCGATCATCTTGAGCGAGGGGGCAGGCGGGCAGATGTAGGTGCCGCGGCTCAGGTATTCTTTAATCAGGTCGTTCTGCACGGTGCCTTGCAGCTTTGAGACATCCGCGCCTTGCTCTTCCGCCACCGCGATATAGAGCGACAGGAGCCAAGGGGCAGTCGCGTTGATCGTCATAGAGGTGTTCATCTGCTCGAGCGGGATATTGTCGAATAGCGCGCGCATGTCGCCCAGATGGCCCACGGGTACACCGACTTTGCCGACCTCACCGCGCGACAGAATATGATCGCTGTCATAGCCGGTCTGCGTGGGCAGGTCGAAAGCAACGGAAAGGCCCGTCTGGCCCTTCGCCAGATTGCCGCGATAAAGCGCGTTGGAGGCTTTGGCCGTAGAGTGGCCCGCGTAGGTGCGGATGAGCCAAGGGCGGTCTTTTTGTGGTGCTTCTGTCATGGCGGGCCTCTTTGAATCGGTTTTGCAATATTGTTGCGTTACGGGGTAGGTATAAGAAATTATCGGCAAGTGTCAATTCGCTGCGTTGCGGCATGCGGTTTCTTTTGTGACTGTTAACAAATCAAGGTAGACCTGTCTGCATATGACGCAAACTGTTGAACTTCCTCTATGGTTATTTGTCCTGATCGTGCTGTTTGCCGCCGTCACGGCGCTCAGCCACTTTTTGCTGCCCTCGGTACGGTGGTTCTTCCGCCGCCGTTTTGAACGCGCTGTCGCACGGCTGAATACACGGCTCAAGCGGCCCATACAGCCGTTCAAGCTTGCGCGGCGGTACGATATGATCCAGCGGCTGATTTATGACCCCGAGGTGAGCCGCGAGATTGCGATCTATGCCGAGAAGAATAACGTGCCTGAAAACGTGGCGTTTCAGAAGGCACGCGAATATGCGCGGGAAATCGTGCCCACTTTCTCTGCCTTTGCCTATTTCAGCTTTGCCATGCGGGTGGCCAAGCTTCTGGCTGAAGCCGTCTACCGAATTCGAACAGCCAGCCAGAATGATGCGGTGTTTGCCGCGATCCCCGAAAACGCCACGCCTGTCTTCGTGATGAATCACCGCAGCAATATGGACTACGTACTGGTGACCTATCTGGCGTCCAAGACCTCGACGCTGTCTTATGCGGTGGGCGAATGGGCGCGGGTCTGGCCGCTGTCATCGCTGATCCGTCTGTGGGGGGCGTATTTCATCCGCCGCCGCTCACGCGGGGGGCTCTATCGCAAAGTGCTGTCGCGGTATGTGCAGATGGCGACCAACGGTGGCGACACGCAGGCCTTCTATCCTGAAGGGGGGCTGAGCCTGACGGGGCGGTTGCAACCGCCCAAGGTGGGATTGCTCAGCTATCTGGTGGACGGGTTTGACCCAGAGGGCGAACGCGACATCGTTTTTGTCCCCGTCGCGATCAACTATGACCGTGTGCTGGAGGACCGTGTCCTGATCGCGGCGCATGCGCGGGGAGATCGACGGTTCGGGGCGCGTATCTCTGTGGTGGTGGCATTTATCTTGCGCAAGTTCTGGAAGCGGCTGCGGGGTCATGACACGCGGTTCGGGACCGCCGCCGTAGCCTTTGGCGCTCCTGTGAGCCTGCGCGACTATGGCGGTGTCGAGGACGTTGAGGTGCTTTCGGCGGAATTGATGGGGAGGATCGAGGCGGTCATGCCTGTGCTGGGGGTGCCTTTGGTTGCGACAGTGTTGCGCCGGTCAGGGCCGCTCTCGACTGATGCGATGTTGGCACAGGTCGAGGCTGTGCTGCCGCTTCTGCCGCCCAAGAGCATCGTACTGGACCGCAACGATATGGCCGCCGAGTTAGATATTGCCCGTCGACACATGGCGCAGCACGGCCTGATCGAAAAGCGCGATGATGTCTGGCATGTGATGGAGGGGCAGGAGGTGGCGGTAGAATTCTACGCCAATTCCATCGTGCACTATCTTGCTGAGGGTAACAATCCTGCGAATGCTGCGGTGGCAAAGTAATTTTCTGCACTTGCGGGGTCATAAAATTACAAAACAGACCCTTCTGGTGTTGCAATGTTGCGCATATCGACCTAACCATTCCGTAATGGCCGCGATTCTGCACTGCGGCACCGATTTGTTCCGCAGGAGGATGACATGGCACTAGATACATCGATTGCACAGTACGAGGCACCCGAGAAAGACCTGTACGATCTGGGTGAAATCCCGCCCATGGGCTATGTGCCCAAGAAGATGCATGGCTGGTTGATCCGCCGTGAGCGTCACGGCAACCCCGACAGCGCGATGCTGCAAGAGGTTGTAGATGTGCCCGAGCTCGACAGTCAGGACGTGCTGGTACTGGTTATGGCCGCGGGTGTGAACTACAACGGCGTTTGGGCGGCCCTTGGCCAGCCGATCAGCCCGTTTGACGGCCACAAGCAACCCTACCACATCGCGGGATCGGACGCAGCGGGCATCGTTTGGGCCGTGGGCGACCGTGTGACCCGCTGGAAAGTGGGCGATGAGGTCGTGATCCACTGCAATCAGGACGATGGTGATGATGAAGAGTGTAACGGGGGCGACCCTATGTTCTCCCCCACACAGCGCATCTGGGGCTATGAGACACCTGACGGCTCGTTCTCACAGTTCACACGGGTACAAAGCCAGCAGCTGATGCCGCGTCCCAAGCATCTGACGTGGGAAGAGTCGGCGTGCTACACGCTGACACTCGCCACGGCCTATCGCATGCTGTTCGGGCATGAGCCTCATGATTTGAAGCCTGGTCAGAACGTGCTGGTTTGGGGCGCGTCGGGGGGCCTTGGCTCTTACGCGATCCAGCTTATCAACACGGCGGGTGCGAACGCGATTGCCGTCATCTCGGACGAGAGCAAGCGACAGTTTGTGATGGATCTGGGCGCCAAAGGGGTGATTAACCGTAAGGATTTCACCTGCTGGGGCCAGATGCCAGAGGTCAATACCGACGAATACAACACATGGCTCAAGGAAGCGCGCCGCTTTGGCAAAGCGATCTGGGACATCACGGGCAAGGGCGTCAGCGTCGACATGGTGTTCGAGCATCCGGGTGAGAGCACCTTCCCTGTCTCCAGCCTCGTGGTGAAAAAGGGCGGTATGGTTGTGATCTGTGCGGGTACGACAGGCTTCAACTGTACTTTCGACGTGCGCTATATGTGGATGCATCAGAAGCGTTTGCAGGGCAGCCACTTTGCCCACCTCAAGCAGGCGGCGGCAGCCAACAAGCTGATGCTGGAGCGCCGATTGGACCCCTGTATGTCCGAAGTGTTCACATGGGATGATCTGCCCGAGGCGCATATGAAAATGCTGCGCAACGAGCATAAGCCCGGCAACATGGCCGTGCTGGTGCAGGCGCCCAAGACGGGCCTGCGGACCCTCGAGGACGCGCTGGAGGCGGGTAAGTAGTCTCCCCTTACCATTCAGACAGATTTACGCCCTGTGATTCGCCTTAGGCAAATCGCGGGGCGTTTACGTTTCCGAAACAGGTTCAATGCGATCAAAGCGTTGGGTTTGTTGACCTCCCCATATCTGGGGAGGGGAAAAGCGTGAATTGGAGGCGTGTAATCGTTCATGCTACGGTTGTGTTAACGTTCTGTTAACTGTTTTAAGGGGAAGATTGATATGCGAAGCGATTGGATTTTGGACGTCCTTGCCGACTTGCGCAGTTTTGCCCAAGCCAATGATTTGCCGAAGCTCGCAGAGCAACTTGACGATACTGCGCTAATTGCCACAGCGGAGCTTGCTACAAAAGATGAAAGGTCTGCAAAGCGCGGACATGGTAGGGACGAGCAAAATTCTGGAACGCATCCTTTCCGACTTGGAAGCGGCTGACACGCTAGACGGGATGCAGCGTGTTTCAGAAGCGTTGCGAGATTTCTATAGAGTAGATCACCTTGTCTATCACTGGGTGGATTCGAAGGGTGAACAATACGGCTGTGGCACCTATTCTGCCGAATGGCGGGAAAAGTATATTTCTGAAAATTATGTGCGGATCGATCCTGTTGTTCAGGGCTGTTACCAGCGGTTTCATCCCGTCAATTGGAAGCGCCTTGATTGGTCCAGCAAGGCTGCGCGGGAGTTTCTGCGGATTTCGGCGCAACATGGCGTGGGCAATCAGGGCTACTCCATCCCGATCCGCGGTCCGAACGGACAATTCGCGCTGTTTACAGTCAATCACAGTTGTTCGGATGACGCTTGGGCCAAATTCACGCTCGAGAACCGCCGCGATCTTATATTGATCGCCCATTACTTCAACGAAAAGGCATTGGAATTCGAACCGGACCGCCAGCCTGACAATCCCCCGAACCTGTCCCCGCGTGAGACGGATGCAATGACCCTGCTGGCCGTCGGCTATAGCCGCGCGCAGGTGGCCAATAAACTATCGATCTCCGAGCATACTCTGCGCGTATACATCGAGAGTGCGCGTTTCAAATTGGGTGCGCTCAACACAACCCATGCAGTCGCCCGCGCAATGAGTAGGGGACTCATTGTAGTATAATTCACCGCATGTACTACCCTTGCGGGAATCAGCATATGATCGCACGCACCGTTTCGATGGTGTTAACCATTTCAAGGATACCCCTTGAGCATCATCGAATGCCAAGGGGAGATTACTATGCTGCGTTATCTTTATGCCGATCAACTTCATGCCCACTCACGTCTTGCGGATGAGATGTTTACCCATCGTGCCGATCAATTCGGCACGAGGCTTGGCTGGGATGTGAAGGTTGATGCCTACGGCCATGAGCGTGATGAATACGATGCGCTCAACCCGCTTTATGTTATTTGGGAAACGCCAGAGGGGGGGCACGGGGGGTCAACCCGTTTTCTGCCTACCACGGGGCCGGTTATGGTGAACGACCATTTCGGCCATCTGATTGATGCACCGATCCATAGCCCCGCAATCTGGGAGTGTACAAGGTTCTGCATGGCGCCCGGACAGGGTGCCAATGTGGCGGCGGCCTTGATGCTGGGGGGGGGCGAGTTGATGAACGGATTTGGAGTGCGCCATTTCGTTGGCGTTTTTGATGCGCGGATGGTGCGGATTTACAAACGCGTCGGCTCCTCTCCCGAGGTGTTGGGTAGTATGGGTGAAGGCCGTGATCAGATCAGTGTCGGCTTGTGGGAGTTCGAGGCTGAGGCGCAGGAACGCGTCGCGCAGCGCGCTGGCATTACCCCTGCGCTCAGCCGCAGCTGGTTTGACCGCGCATTTGGCGAAGAACCTGTCACTGAATTTGCTGTAAGCGCCTGAAGGGCTCTGGCACCTGTGCCGCTCTGGGCATAGTGTCTGCCCATGACAACTGCACTTACATTCTCTGACGATCAGGCCGCCGCACATGATGCAGTGAGCGTGATGCTCCAGCAAGCGGGGATCAGCCTTGCCGATGACCTGTTGATGCCGCCCAAGGGCAACAAACATCAGGTGATGGCCATCACGGGCAAGGCTGGTTCAGGCAAAACGCTTTTGCTGGCCGAGCTTTACAAGGCAATGGAGAGCGCAGGGGTCGAGGTCGTCTCGGGCGATTACGAGAGCAAGAAGCGTAAAGACAAGCGCACGCTGGCGATCCTTGCGCCCACTAACAAAGCGGCAAGCGTGCTGCGCCTGCGCGGCGTGCCTGCCACCACCATCCACCGCATCCTTTACACCCCTGTCTATGACCCCGAGTATGAGCGGATCGCCGAATGGCTCGCGGGCAATGGCGAGCGGCCCGAGGATGTTGAAGGGCTGACCGATGTGGCGCTGGACCGTGCCTATGGCTTCTATCAGGGCAACAAGTCTATCCCCGGAGCGCTGGCCGCTGCTGGCCTGCGCGGCAGCGATTTTATCACCGGCTGGAAGCGGCGCGAGGAGCCGCTGGATATCGGGTTCGTCGACGAATCCTCCATGCTGGATGACAAGCAGTTCGAAGACCTCAAGGAGATCTTCCCGACGCTGCTGTTGTTCGGTGACCCCGCGCAGCTGGCGCCTGTGGGGCAATCGGGCACGATGGTGTTCGAGAAACTGCCCGAAAAACGCGTCAAAAACCTCAACCGTATTTTTCGCCAAGAGGCCGATAACCCGATTCTCGATCTGGCGCACGCGCTGGCCGATCCCGATGTGGGGTTTGAGCAGTTCGAGCGGATGGTAGAAGAGGCCAGTAAACGCGACGACCGTGTTGTCTGGGGCCAGCGGGTGGAGGTCGACCTGATGGCGCGCTCCCCCGTGCTTGTCTGGCGCAACGCCACGCGCATCCGCCTCATCAACGCCTTTCGCCGTGTGCATGGGGCGCCCGAGGATGAACTGCTTGCGGGTGAGCCGTTGATCTGTGACGGGATTGAGCTGCCGCTCAAGCACCGCAAAAAGCGGCTGGACCTTGAGGCGCGTGGTCTCATCAAGGGTGCTCAGGTTGTCTACCTTGGCGCAGGACGCAAACCCGGCTTTTCGCGACTGCATGTGATGGGTGCGGAGGACCCGCAGGTGAGTGCGGCAAGCATCGTTAAGATCGAAAAGCCTGACGAGGAACAGCCGTTCATCCCCTTTGCCGCACGCATGGGCGCAACCTTCCTGCATGGGGCTGCGGTGACAATTCACAAGGCGCAGGGCAGCCAGTGGGACACGGTTCAGGTGTTCGCGCCCGATCTTTACGGTGCCGCCCGCATGGGACGGATGGAGGCGGGACAGCCGCTGTGGAAGCGTCTGGCCTATGTCGCGATCACCCGCGCGCAAGAGCGACTGATCTGGGTGGTGCGCAATAGGCTGTCAACGCCGTCCTATGCGCTGCACGTCGACGATCTGCGCGCAGCTGCTGCGCCGACGCTGACCTTGGACGCGACAGAGGAGGAGACGGGATGAAATCAATTATCATTACAGGGGCAAGTTCTGGCATAGGGCGCGCCACTGCGGGCATGTTTCTGGCCGATGGTTGGCGTGTGGGTCTGATTGCGCGCCGTGCAGCAATGCTAGAGGAAGTCGCACAGGGGCATGAGCATGCCGTTGTCTTACCTGCTGATGTAACGGATGCAGAAGCGATGGCGGAGGCCTTTGCGCAGTTTGGCGACCTCGATGCGCTGTTCAACAATGCGGGTATGTTCGGCCCTTCGGCCCCGATTGACGAGGTGGCGCTCGAGGATTGGGCACAGGTGCTGTCGGTTAACCTCAATGGCATGTTCATCGCCGCGCGCCTTGCCTTTGGAGCGATGCGCGCATCGGGGCGCGGGGGGCGCATCATCAACAATGGATCGATTTCGGCCCACACACCGCGCGAGAATACCGTCTGCTATACCACAACGAAACACGCGATCACGGGACTGACCAAATCGCTGGCGCTGGACGGGCGGCCTTTTGATATCACGGCGGGCCAGATCGACATCGGCAATGCGGAAAGCGCGATTGTCACCGACCTCAAAGCCACCAATCCTGCGATGCACACGATGGACGTGAACCATGCCGCAGCATCTGTGCTGCATATGGCGCAGCTTCCGCTGTCGGCGAATATTCCGTTTATGACGGTGATGGCGACCAAAATGCCCTATCTCGGGCGTGGCTAGATCGCCTCGCTTTTAACCTGAACCACCAATACCCTGCCACGGCTTCGCCGTTCTCGGGACGTTTGCGGTAGGTGCGGATACGAACAAAAGGCGAGACGCTTTAGCGCCGCAGAAGGCCGAAGATCGCGGAAGCGCCCCAGCCTGCGAAGATTGCAATAGCGAGTGACATCAGGCCGTAGAGGAACGATTGCTCACGACTGAGCGTAAAGAGCCAGCGTTCCATTCCGACTTTGCGCACGTAAATGCTCGTCTCGTACTGAGCGACCACCGCGCCTGCGCGGGTCAGGAAAATACGGGTTTCGTAGTCGCCCTCGGTGAGGGCTGCGGGCAGATCGATCGAGGTGCGGAACAGCGTTTGCTCGTCCACACTGACCGTGCCTTCGTTCAACTGATACTGCTCGGAGGCGGTTTTGATGCGGATCAGCGCATCGGTAAACGTCTCGCTGTCGGTGATGTTGTCGGGCGCATCCACTGAGCGTATGGCACGGGGGATCGAGATCTTGTGACGCACATCTTCCGTCTCGCTCAGCGACATGCCCAGCATTGTGCTGGTCGAGACGGCATAGAAGCTGGGCGCGCTATCGATCTCGACGGAGTCGGTGTTTACCCAAATTCCGAACTTCTTTTCCTTGCGCCGGACGACCGCAGGCTCGGATGGGCCGGAGACTGTGACGATCACATGCATCTGCGGGTCGGCGGGGAAGGGGGCATCGCGTTTCACAGCGCCAAAGATCAAGATTTCAGAGCCGTCGAAGTTGGTGTTGATGGACACGGTATCGCTGCTCAGGCCCAGAACGACCTCTTCTGCAGTTGAAGAGGACGCGCCAAGACATAGGGCGAGCGCAAGGAGCAGACGGCGCATTAGTGACCACCTGCCGCGATTGAGTAAAGCTCGGCGGGTTGCAGAAGCAGCTCTAGCGCCAGTTTCCCGCAGACAGCGAGAACCATGATCGCGAGTAGAATACGTAACTGCTCAGCCTTCATCTTGACCCCGATGCGCGTGCCGATCTGTGCGCCGACAACACCGCCCACCAGCAGCAGAACCGCCAGTACAATATCGACGGTGTAGTTGGTCGTGGCATGCAGCATGGTCGTAAAGGCGGTCACAAAGATGATCTGGAACAGGGATGTGCCCACGACGACTTTAGTCGGCATGCCCAGCAGATAGATCATCGCCGGCACCATGATAAAGCCGCCACCCACACCCATGATCGCGGCCAATACGCCCACGGCCACGCCCACGATAAGCGGGGGAATTACAGAGATGTAGAGGCCAGAGACGCGGAAGCGCATCTTGAACGGCAGGCCGTGAATCCAGTTATGTTTCTTCCGCTTGGGCGCCTTGCCCTTTTTGACGTTGCGGATTGCATTGAGGCTTTCGAAGAACATCAGCCCGCCGATGACGCCGAGGAAGACCACATAGCAAAGCTTGACCAGCAGATCGACCTGACCTTGGGCCTTGAGAATGTTGAAGACGTAGACGCCCAGTGCCGCACCGATCAATCCGCCGATGAGCAGCACAGTGCCCATCCTGAGGTCCACCGTCTTTCGCTTGAAATGTGCGAGTACGCCCGAGAAGGAAGAGGCGACGATCTGGTTGGCTTCTGTGGCAACCGCAACAGCAGGCGGGATACCGATAAAGAACAAGAGCGGCGTCATCAAAAAGCCGCCGCCAACGCCGAACATGCCCGACAGAATGCCCACAATTCCACCGAGCCCCAAAAGAAGGAAGGCGTTTACCGATACTTCGGCGATGGGCAGGTAGATTTGCATAAATCAGGCTTAGGCCCCGACCGCGTCAAAATCAATGACCTATACCGAAGGACTTATGATTTCGCGCGATCTGGACTTATCTTTCTTTGACGTATGGCTCACCTCCCGCGCGGGGCGGGATTGCTTTGCCGACAAAACCGGCAAGGATGATGACGGTCATCAGGTATGGAAGGGCGGCAAGCAGCTGGATTTGTACCTTCACCCCGATCAGGTTCTCGATCACATCGGGGCGGGTTTCCAGCGCGCCGAACAGACCAAAGAGCAAACAGGCATAAAGCGCGTACCAAGGGCGCCATTTGGCAAAGATGAGAGCCGCCAGTGCGATGAAGCCGCGCCCTGCGGCCATGTCCTTGACGAAGCCCGCTTGTAGCGCCGTGCTCAGATACGCACCCGCAATGCCGCAGAGGATGCCGCAAATGCCTACGGCCGCAAAGCGCAGACCTACAACGGAGACGCCAGCAGTATCGACCGCAGCGGGGTTTTCACCCACAGCGCGCAGACGCAGGCCAAAGCGGGTGCGGAACAGCAGCCACCAAGTGAAGGGCACAGCGGCAAAGGCGATGTAGACGAGAATAGAGTGGCCCGAGATCAGCTCGTAATAGATCGGCCCGAGAACCGGCACGTTCTGGAGGGCTTCGGCGAAGGGCAGGGTGATCGGCTCGAACCTTGCATTTCCGATGAGCGATGGCGTGCGGCCACCTTGCTTGAACCACGACTGCGCAATAAGCACTGTGAGCCCCGCAGCGAGGAAGTTGATCGCCACGCCAGAAATAAGCTGGTTGCCACGGAATGTGATGGAGGCGACACCGTGGATCGCGCTCAGTGCAAGTGAGGCTGCGATGCCGGCTAGAAGGCCGATCCAGACGCTGCCCGTGAGTGCCGCAATCGCAGCCGAGAAGAAGGCAGCGGCAAGCATTTTGCCTTCCAGCCCGATGTCGAAAATGCCAGCACGCTCGGAGTACAGGCCCGCAAGGCAGGCCAGAAGCAGGGGCGTTGCAAGACGCACCGCGGAATCGAGAAGCTGGATGAGGGTAAGAAAATCCATCGCTTACACCTCCTTGCGCATGCGCAGGGCAAGGAACATCCGCTCAAGCGGCATCCGCACCATATTGTCGAGCGCACCTGTAAACAGGATCACAAGGGCCTGAATGACGACGATCAGCTCACGAGGGATGGCAGTCCACAGCGCAAGTTCGGCCCCACCTTGGTAAAGAAAGCCGAACAGGATCGCGGCAATGAACACACCCAGCGGATGCGAGCGGCCCATCAGCGCCACGGCGATGCCGATAAAGCCTGCGCCCTCAACGGAGTTCAGGACCAATCGCTCGGCCTCGCCCATAACATTATTGATCGCCATCATGCCCGCCAGCGCACCGGATATGAGCATGGTCACCATGATGATCTTGAAGGGCGGCATTCCTGCATATTTCGCCGCTGATTCCGAGTGGCCAAAGCTGCGGATTTCATAGCCCAATCGTGTGCGCCAGATCAGAAACCACAGAAAAACACAGGCGGCGACAGCCACCAGAAGAGAGACATTGGCGGGAGCAGACTTGGAAAAGGCAATGCCCAGAGGGGCCAGCAATTCGTGCAATGTAGGCAGGTGCACCGCGTCCGGGAAGCGCGCAGAAGCAGGGTCCATAGACCCCTTAGGGCGAAGCAGGTTTACCAGTACGTAGTTCAACAATGAGGCCGCGATGAAGTTGAACATGATCGTGGTGATTACGATATGGCTGCCGCGTCTGGCCTGAAGATAGGCGGGCATTGCGGCCCATGCAGCACCGAACAGACCTGCGGCAACAGCCGCGCCCACAAGAGCCAGCGACCAATGGGGCCAAGGAATGTAGAGACAGGCAAGTGCGACGCCAAGACCACCCAGCGCGGCCTGACCCTCGCCGCCGATGTTAAATAGGCGCGCATGGAATGCGATGGAAACGGCCAGCCCCGTGAACATGAAATTCGTCGCGTAATAGAGCGTGTACCCCCAGCCATAGGTTGAACCGAGCGCCCCTGTCACCATCAACTTGGCCGCGGCCACGGGATCTTCGCCGATGGCGAGGATTACCAACGCTGAAATGACTGCTGCCAGCAGCAGTGAGATGAGCGGCACGAGGATCACCTCGGCCCATTTCGGCATCACATCCATAAGATGGCTCCTGAAGTGTGGGGGCAGATTTGGGGGCGCTGCCCCCGTCCCTGCGGGACTCCCCCGGGATATTTATGACCAAAAGAAATACGGATCATTTTTGAGCTCCTATGCCTGCCATCAGGAGGCCGAGTTCTTTTTCATCAGTCTGCGAGGGCAGGCGTTCGCCCATGATATGGCCGTCGAACATGACGGCGATGCGGTCGCTTAGGGCCATGATCTCGTCGAGTTCGACGGAGACGAGCAACACGGCCTTACCCTTGTCGCGCAGGGCGATGATCTGTTGGTGAATGAATTCGATGGCGCCAATGTCGACGCCGCGTGTGGGCTGACCGATGAGCAGAAGATCTGGATTACGCTCGATCTCGCGGGCGAGCACGATCTTCTGCTGGTTACCGCCCGAGAAGTTTTTGGCGGCGAGTTTCGGGTCAGGGGGGCGCACGTCAAAGCGCTCCATCTTGCCTTCCGTATCTTCGCGGATTGCGGTGTTATCCATCAAGGCGCCACTGCGATAGGCCTCGTCGTGGTGATAGCCAAAGGCCACATTCTCCCATGCGGCAAATTCCATGATCAGGCCTTCGCGCTGGCGATCTTCGGGCACATGTGCGATGCCGTGTGCGCGGCGCGACTGTCCGTCAGAGTATTTGCCTGTGAGGTCCAATGGCTGACCGTTCACTGTGATATTGCCAGTGCCTTCGGCATAGCCGCCCAGCACTTCGAGAAGTTCGGATTGGCCATTGCCCGCCACACCAGCAATACCGAGCACCTCACCCGCGCGCACGGTGAGGTTGATGCCTTTGAGCCGCTCGACGCCTTTTTCGTCGCGTACATGTAGATCCTTGATGTCGAGCACGACATCTTTGGGTTGAGCGGGCGTTTTATCTACACGCAGCAGAACTTTGCGGCCCACCATAAGCTCGGCCAGTTCGGCGGGCGATGTTTCAGCGGTTTTGACCGTTGCTGTCATCTCACCACGGCGCATCACGCTCACGGTGTCGGTTGTGTCCATAATCTCGCGCAGCTTGTGGGTGATCAGAATGATGGTTTTACCTTCTGCGCGCAGACGGTCGAGGATGCGGAAAAGCTGATCCGCCTCGGCGGGGGTGAGGACGCCTGTCGGCTCGTCGAGAATGAGGATGTCGGCTTGGCGGTAGAGTGCTTTGAGGATCTCGACCCGTTGCTGCATGCCTACGCCGATGTCCTGAATGAGCGCGTCAGGCTCGACGCTCAGGCCATAGTCCTCGGAGAGTTCCAGCAGCGTGCGGCGGGCTTTCGCGATGGAAGGCTTGAGCCAGCGGCCATCTTCGGCGCCCAGAATGATATTTTCGAGAACGGTGAAATTCTCGACCAGTTTAAAGTGCTGGAACACCATACCGATGCCGGCTGCGATTGCGGCCTGACTGTCGGGAATTTGTGTCTTGTAGCCCTTGATGAAGATCTCGCCCTTATCGGCTTTGTAAAAGCCGTAGAGGATCGACATGAGGGTCGATTTGCCCGCGCCATTTTCGCCAATGATGCCGTGGATCGTGCCAGGCATGACGCGGATCGATATGTCTTTGTTGGCCTGCACGGGGCCGAAGGCTTTTGAGATGCCTTTAAGCTCGATAGCGGGGGCGGTGGTCATGTGGGCCGTCCTTGGTCAAGGGTGCGGATGGAAAAGGGCCGCGCTGAGTGTTCAACGCGGCCCCTGCGGTCCCTTGCGGGACGCGTTGTTTAGAAGTCCAGCGCGGGGCAGCTGTCGTTGGTGTAATACGCAACAACTTCGGTTTCACCAGCGATAATGCTGTCGCGGGCCATGTTTACTTTGGCCTGCATCTCTTCGGTGACCAGCGACGCATTGTTCTCATCCATGGCAAAGCCTACGCCTTCTTCGGCCAGACCAAGGCTCACGACGACGCCTGTCTCAAGGTCTTCACCTGCTTTCATGGCGTCATAGACGGCCACATCGACGCGCTTCAACATGGAAGTCAGTACCTTGCCCGGGTGCAGGTGGTTCTGGTTGCTGTCTACGCCGATGGAGAGGATGCCCTCATCCGCAGCGGTTTGCAGAACGCCAACGCCTGTGCCGCCTGCTGCCGCGTAAACAACATCAGCGCCCTGGCTAATCTGTGCTTTGGTCAGCTCGGAGCCTTTTACCGGATCATTCCATGCGGCAGGGGTTGTGCCTGTCATGTTGGCAACGATCTTGGCGTCGGGGTTCACGGCCTTCACACCCTGCGCATAGCCGCAGCCGAAGTGACGGATGAGCGGCACGTCCATGCCACCAACAAAGCCGACGGTGCCCGTCTTGGAGGCCATCGCTGCCATCATGCCCACGAGGTAGGAGCCTTCATGCTCGGCAAAGCCTACCTGACGGATGTTCGGAGCGTCGAGCCATGTGACGTCGATTACGGCGAATTTTGTGTCTGGGTAGTCAGGCGCTACCGAGGTCAGCGGATCGGCCATGCCGAAGCCCATTGTAATAATCGGGTTTGCACCAGCTTCGGCGAAGCGGCGCAGCGCCTGCTCGCGCTGGGCTTCGGACTGAAGCTCGATCTCGCGGAAGGTGCCGCCGGTTTCTTCGGCCCAGCGGGTGGCGCCGTTGAAGGCGGCCTCATTAAAGGATTTGTCGAACTTGCCGCCCAGATCGAAGATCAGCGCAGGCTCGGCTGTAGCAGTGCCTGCCATCAAAGCGGTGGCAGCGGCAGCGCCAAGGAATTTTGTCATGAGGGTCATAGGTGTCTCCCAGAGTTGGTTTTGGGGTGGTCGCTTGCAGCAGCACCGCCCAGTATTGCACAGATGCGCAACGCTGCCCGAATTGTGTGTGGGGACGGGGGTGGGGTCAACCTGATTCGGGCGCGCATTGTCGTTTGGGTGTGTATTAACCTCGCGTAAATGCACGAGTCATGAGCAGGGCGTCTACGGCTAGGCCTGATGGGCGTTTGTAATAGGCTTTGCGCAAGCCGCTTTGCCTAAACCCGTTCTTTGAATACAGCGCTATCGCTGCGCTATTGTCTGCGGCGACTTCGAGAAAAGCGGTGCTTGCGTCGCTTGTGGATATCCAGCGGGTAATCAGCTTCTGCGCAATGCCTTTGCGCTGGTGCGCGGGCGAGACAGCGAGGGTCAGAAGCTCGGCCTCGTCCTCAAAGGTCTGGATCAGGGCAAACCCGCCTGCCGCGGTAAGACATTGAATATAGGGTTTGGCCAGAAGCTCAGCAAACTCCGCTGCCTGCCAACTGCGTTCATGCATAAAGGCGTCGCTGTGGATTTGGGCCAGTTGGTCAGGTGTCACGGGATGATCTGGGGCGGCGCATCGCGTGCGGGCGCCGCATCTGCGGGGCGCAAATACAGCGGGGCGGGGGGCGCGGATGGTTGATCCAAACGCGCTGCAGCAATGCGCGCAATGGCCTCTGCCACGGGGTAGGCTGGTGCTTCGCCAAATGCGCCGATGCGCGGGATGTCAGTGGGGAGCGTGTCCAGCGCGCAAAGTTCGGGCGCTTCCAAGATATCTGTCTCGAACCCTTGGGCAAAGACCAGATCACGACGTGCATCCACAGTGCAGATGGTTGGTCCCTGCGCACCCAAGCGCAGCGCATCAAAAGCGCTCACACCAATGGCGGGAAGGCCAAGGCCCAGCGCGAGCCCGCGCGCCGCCGAGATTGATATCCGAATGCCTGTGAAATTGCCTGGCCCGATACCAACGCCAATTGCGGTGAGCTGGTCCATGCGGGTGTCCGTCTGGGTGAGCAATTCTTGCGCCAGTACAAGAAGACGTTCAGCCTGACCTTTGGCCATTGGTTCGAGCTTTTGCGCAAGGATATCATCGCCATAAAGAAGGGCCGCCGCACAATGTGCAGCGGCCGTATCAAAGGCAAGTATCAAAGGCTTTTGCACGAAGCTACTTTCAGGCGACGGGGCGCACTTCGGTCACTTCGGGGATATAGTGGCGCAGCAGGTTTTCAATGCCCATCTTGAGCGTCAGCGTAGACGATGGGCACCCCGCGCAAGCGCCCTGCATGTGCAGGTAAACGACGCCGCGGTCGAAGCCGTGGAAAGTAATATCACCGCCATCTTGGGCTACTGCGGGACGCACGCGGCTGTCGAGCAGTTCCTTGATCTGGCCCACAATCACACCGTCCTCGCCCGTATGCTCGGCATGGCCTGAGGTTGCTTGGTGGTCTGCACCCATAACAGGCTGGCCTGACTGGAAGTGCTCCATAATCGCACCAAGAAGGCTGGGCTTGAGGTGGTCCCACTCCATCTCGTCTGTCTTGGTGATGGTTACAAAATCAATGCCGAAGAAAACGCCTGTCACACCGTCCACCGCAAACAGCCGTGTGGCCAGCGGCGAGGTCGACGCGGTGTCGGCTGTCGGGAAATCGGCGGTGCCCATTTCGAGCACATTCTGACCCGGCAGAAACTTGAGCGTTGCGGGGTTCGGGGTAGATTCTGTTTGAATGAACATCGGTCATCTCTCTATCTGGGTTGCCCTAGATATGCGGATACGGAAGTCTGATGTCAAGGGATTGGAATGATTCTAAACTGGTTGTTTGGTGGTTGTCATGTGATCGCTTCAAGCTTCTCTTTGCTCAGGTCACCCGGCACAATCGTTATGGGCACGGGCAGCGTGCCTGAACTCCGGCTTAGCTGTGTGACAAGCGGGCCAGGCCCCTTACCGTCGGTGCCTGCACCAAGAACCAACACACCGATTTCGGGGTCTTCCTTGATCTGGGCTATGATCTCATCGACAGCTTGGCCCTCACGAATAACCAGCTCTGCCTCAATGCCTTGGCGGTCGCGCATCCATTTGGCGAACACCTCGAAATGCACCTCGATGCGCTCGCGGGCTTCGGCGCGCATGATGTCGCTGACGCCGATCCAGTGATTGAACTCCTCTGGCGGGATCACAGCGAGCACTTCTACGCCTGCACCTGTCTTGGAGGCCCGCATCGCCGCGAACCGCATCGCGCTGAGGCATTCGCGGCTGTCATCAAGGACGACAAGAAACTTGCGCATGATATTCTCCCTACATCGCCATGGGATCATGGCGCGGGTGAGGGCATCATGCAATTGGCTTTTGCATGTTTGCAAAACTCAGCGCCCTCGGGGGGCGGAGTTTTTCATAAACCGCAGATCGTTTTAGTCAAAGACCTCAAGCGCGGCTTTTTCAGAGCTTTTGTGACCCGGCCCAGTCCCAATACATCTCGCGGACGCGTTGGGTTACCGGATTGCCGTTTGATCCCGTCTCATAGCGGGTGTCATCGAACGCGCTAATAGGCGTGACTTTCATCATGTTACCAGAAAGAAAGACCTCGTCGGCGGCATGGAAATCATCAAAGCTCAGTACGCGTTCGTGGACCTTTATGCCCTCGGCGCGCATGTTCTCCATGTGCCGCGCACGGGTGATGCCCGCCAGAAACGTGCCGTTGGGCACAGGGGTGAAAACCTCGCCGTCTTTGACCATGAACACATTGGCCGACGCCGTCTCGGCGACATTGCCGATTGCATCGGCGACCAAAGCATTACCGAAACCTTTGCTGCGGGCCTCTGCCATCATGCGTGCATTGTTGGGATAGAGGCAGCCCGCTTTGGCGTTGACGACGTTATCCTCCAGCACAGGCCGGCGAAACCTTGTGCGTGTCAGCGTCGATGCAGCCTCGGGCGGGGCCATCGGGATCTGCTCGAGCGAGATGCAAAAGCCTGTCGCATCCTTGAGCGGGATAATGCCCAGATCATCCCCCGCTAAGGCCCAATACATTGGACGGATATAAACGGGTGCATCCTTCGGGTAGGCGGCGAGGCCCTCGCAGATGATGGCCACCATGTCGCCGACCTGCACTGTCGGGGTGATCATAAGCGCAGCGGCAGAGCGGTTGATCCGCGCGCAATGGGCCTCCAGATCGGGCACCAGTCCGTTGAACATCCGCGCGCCGTCAAAAACCGTCGTGCCAAGCCACGCGCCATGATCTGCCGCTTTCATGACGCTCAGATCGCCATTGTGCCACGTGCCCTCGAAATACGTACGGATGTTTGTGCCAGTGGCCATTTGAGTGTCCTTGATTGAAATGCCCGTTCAGGGAGTACTGTGATAGATGCCTTCGGGCAGATTGAGCGCTGCCGCAAGATCGCGCAACTGATTGGGCGACAGCGTTATCTTGCTGACAGTATCGGTCTGGGCATCCCATTGTTCAATCGTGATTTGGGTGTCAAAAGCCAAAAGCGTGACATCCTCGCGCAAAGGGGTGTCCCCCTCGTCTACAAGGGTGATCGCAGTTGCCTCAAATTCGTGTTCGATTGTAAACATCTCGCGATATTACCGCATCGCAACATGCGTGCAAGCGTGGCAGGTTAGCGCAAGGTCGCGTAAGCGTTCACTGCTGTGTGATCGGACTGGCCCCCGCAGGCAGGCGTGCTAGACTCATCCCAGAAATGCGACATAGGGATATGTAGAGATGATGATGCGAATTCTGGCGGCTTTGGGTTTGAGCGTGGGGCTGGCCGCTTGCGAGGTTGCTCCTGTCGCGGCTCCCGCACCTGTGCCTACCGCAGCGCCAGCGACAGTGTCGCCAGCATCCACGCGTGCACGTGCTCGGACTTTTGTGCAGGTGGTCAACCGGTTAGAGCCTGTGGCAGAGCAGGAGTGCCGCGCGCGTACGAAAAACCTCAATTGCGATTTCAATATTGTCGTGGATGATCGTCCCGGCATGCCCGCCAACGCCTTCCAGACGCTAGACCGTCAGGGCCGCCCCATCATTGGATTTACGTTGGCGTTGATTGCCGATGCCCGCAACGAGGACGAGCTGGCCTTTGTCCTTGGGCATGAGGCGGCACATCACATAGCGGGCCACATCGGTCGCCAGCAACAGAACGCAGTCGCAGGGGCCGTGATTTTTGCGGGGCTTGCGACGCTGAGTGGTGGGGACGCAAATGCGGTTCGCTCGGCGCAGGAATTGGGCGCGCAAGTCGGCGCGCGCAGCTACTCCAAGGAATTCGAGCTCGAAGCCGATGCCTTGGGGACCGTCATCACCAAACGAGCAGGGTATAATCCGCTACGTGGAGCCGAGTTCTTCACACGTATCCCCGATCCCGGCGATAAATTTTTAGGCACCCATCCGCCCAACGCGGCGCGGGTCGAGATTGTGCGCAAGACGGCTGCGGGGCTTTGATCCGCCCGCTGTATGCCTGATGCCCGACAGACAATGCTGACAATAGACAAGCTCGGGGTCATCCTGACTGACCGCGGCAGTAAATATGCGGTGTCGGGCTGTGCGGTGAACAGTCGCGATGAGGTTGATGCTGCGCTCAAGCAGCTCAAGCGAGATAAGTCATATGCAAAGGCCACCCATAACACGTGGGGTGCGGTCCTCCCCGACGAAGGGATGATAAAAGCCGATGACGGAGAGAGCGGCGCGGGAATGGTGATCCTGCGGATGCTGGAGCGAGAGGCGCTGGAAGGACATCTGGTTGTCGTGACCCGTTGGTACGGGGGCAAGCATCTGGGCGGTGACCGCTTTCGCCATGTTCAGACCTGTGTGCGGGTCTATCTGGATGCGCTGGCTTAGGCTTTGCGCCGCTCGCGCAGGATGTGCCAGCGATAGATGAGTGGCGCGAGGATGTAGTCGTATCCGAAGCAAGCGATCTGATGGATCACTGGCAGGCTGCAGAGTTTGGCCAGCCACTTTGTCTGCGGAATTTCACGCCACAGGATGATGAACGCGGGGATGCCCGAAGTAACCTCTCCATCCTTGCGCACATGAAGACGTCGGGCGGCGGCGTCGGGGCTGATGCCCCAGACCTTGAGTTGCTCGGTGTCGTTGAGATCGTCATAGCGAATGGGCAGTGCCTGATCCGCGCTAAGGCGCGCGTAGTGGTTGACCTCGCGGCTGCACACAGGACATTCGCCATTATAAAGGACTTCGGTTTGTTCAGTCATCACCGATAGATAGGTGCGACTGGCCGTAGGGCCAGCCCCTAGCGTGGCTTATTCCCGTCAATCCACCGCGACATGAGCGCACGGTCCTTGAAGCACTCTGGCGGCACTTGGGTGCGCTTGAGCCTTGCGATCCGCTCGGCAAAGCCGACCTGCTTGGAAGAGGGATAGTCGTTAAACTTGCTCGGCGCGGGTTTATGCGCGTCGATCCATTTGGAAATACGCGCGCGGTCTTGGATGATGCCGACGGGCAGTTTCGACTTCGTCTTCTCAGCCAGCGATTTGGCGTATTCGATCTGTTTCTCCGTGGCAGGGACCGGAGTCGTGAGCGCAAGCTCGGCCTGCGCGTCCGAGGGTGCCGCTCCAAGGAGATCGGCGAATGAAGTTTGATACGACATGGGATGCTCCTCCGTTCGTGTTCTACTCATATATAGAACATAGAGGGAACATTGTCAAGATTTGGTTAATATCAAAGGAATATATCCCGCCGAAATCTGTGCTGTCCCAGAACGAAGGAAAGCGCATTTATCCTGTCAGTGTAGTGGTTTGCGGCTCGGACGCAGCAGAGTCGAGGTGGCGTGGTACTGGCACTGCACGGCGGCTACGCTTTGGTTCGATGGGGGAGCCGAGCCTAGCAGTGCGGGTCTTTACCCGTTCCAGAATGTGCTAAATAGCTGTCGGCACGAACCAGCTGGCCCGCATTTAGCGGGGGCGTTGATCTCGCGAGTATGTCGAAGTAGCGAATTGGTAAGAGGGCCGATCTTGATCACTAGGGCATCGTTTGAGGACAAGACATATTCAGCCAGCCTTTAAACAACCCGCCCCCACAAATCATACTCCCCAGCTTCCTCGACCTCGACGGTAACGATATCGCCCACGGTCAGCGCCTCGTGTCCTTCGTCGATAAACAGGTTCCCGTCGATCTCGGGGGCGTCGGCTTTGGTGCGGCAGGTGGCGGCGTCTGCGTCGATCTCGTCAATGATCACGTCCATGCGCTTGCCTACCTTGGCTTGAAGCTTCGCCTCCGAGATGGCTTGGGCCTTTTCCATGAAGCGGTTCCAGCGGTCCTGCTTGACCTCCGAGTCGACGTGGTCGGGCAGCGCGTTCGAGCGGGCGCCTTCGACGTTCTCGTATTGGAAGCAGCCGACGCGATCCAGTTGCGCCTCGTCCATCCAGTCGAGCAGGGTCTGGAACTCGGCCTCCGTCTCACCCGGGTAGCCGACGATGAAGGTCGAGCGCAGGGTGATGTCGGGGCAGATGTCGCGCCATGCAGCGATCTCGTCCAGGGTTTTGGAGGCCGCCGCAGGGCGGGCCATTCGCTTGAGCACATCGGGGTGAGCGTGCTGAAAGGGGATGTCGAGATAGGGCAGCACCAAGCCTTCGGCCATCAGCGGGATGAGTTTGCGCACGTGGGGGTAGGGGTAGACGTAGTGCAGGCGCACCCACGCGCCAAGCGACCCCAGATCACGGGCCAGATCGGTAATATGCGCGCGGTGGCCGCGGTCTTCGGCGTGTTTGATGTCGACGCCATAGGCAGAGGTGTCTTGTGAGATGACCAGCAGCTCTTTAACGCCGCTCTCGACCAGTTTTTCAGCCTCACGGATCACGGCGTGTGCGGGGCGGGAGTGCAGCTTGCCGCGCATATCGGGGATGATGCAGAACTTGCACTTGTGGTTACAGCCCTCGGAAATTTTCAGATAGCTGAAGTGGCGCGGGGTGAGCGAGACGCCTGAAGCGGGCAAAAGATCGATAAACGGATCGGGGGAGGGCGGCACGGCGGTGTGCACGGCGTCCAGCACCTGCTCGTACTGATGCGGGCCTGTGACGGCGAGGATCTTCGGGTGGTGTTCGCGGATGTAGTCAGGCTCGGCGCCCAAACATCCCGTAACGATCACGCGGCCATTCTCGGTCAGCGCTTCGCCGATAGCGTCGAGGCTTTCGGCCTTGGCCGAGTCCAGAAATCCGCAAGTGTTCACGATCACCGCATCCGCGCCGGAATAGTCGGGCGAGATTGCGTAGCCCTCGGCCCGCAAACGGGTGAGGATACGCTCGGAATCGACCAGCGCTTTGGGGCAACCGAGGCTGACCATGCCGATGGTGGGCTGGCCTGTGCGCTTTGGCTCGTTGAACATGGCGCGCGGGGCGAGATCTGGGCGGAGGCTTGGGGGATTTGTGCTCATACGAGCGCTATACGCCACGCGCAAGGCTTCGGCAATTGCTCAGCTTTTGGTGACTGGCAAACCCGCGCCCAACCAACCCGGTCCAGCGCCAGAGCCTAGCATGCCTTCGGGCACATCAATGATGTTGGTGAACCCTGCTTCAGTCAGGCGGGCCGCCAGATGTCGCGAGCGTACGCCGCGCGCGCAAATCAGGGCGATGGGCGCGTCAGGCGCGGGCACCAGTGCGATGAGCTTTTGCACGAACTGCGGGTCGCGCATGTCCAGCGGGACAGCGCCCTCTCCAACGCCTGTCGCCGCCCATTCATCGGGGCGGCGGATATCGATCAATGTGACAGAGCCATCAGCGGCGGCCATATGGGCGGCCTGAACAGATAGGCCATCCTCCTGTTCAGCCGCGATATTGAACCATCGCGCCGCCGCCACGCCGCCCGCTCCAGCCACAAGGCTGACCAGCATCAGACGGCGGGGCAGGCGGCGTACGCTCATCGATTAGCCCTTGGGCGCCGCGGAGGACCACTGGGGAATTGTATTGGTCGATGCGGGTTTGGGATCAAGGCTAGGCCAGTTGCCTGTAGAAAGCTCGAGGTTGCCCGGAATGTCTTCTTCCCAGAAGCCGACCACGTTCTTGGTGATGTTGAGATAGAGTCTGTCGTCAATGATCCGCCAAAGGGTGGGGTTGCCCGGAACTTTGCCGCCTTTGGCGACACCGTAGGCGCAGTGGCCGTCATATTGCGGCACATATTTGTCAGGGTTGGCGGCAAAGAGATCGCGGTTTTCTTCCGTGGAGAAAGCGAATGTCGCGCCATTATGTTCGGCAGTGATCGCCTTGTTCCCCTCAACGGGGGCGGGCTGGCTTTGGCCCACAGGGTTCTGATCCAGCGAGAAATAGGCAACCACGTCATAGCCTGACACGGCAAAGCCTGTCTCGTCTACGAATTGCTCGCCCGCGAAGGCAGAGTTGGCAAAGCTGAGCGCGGTGGCGGCAGCGGCGATGGTGAGGACAAAGCGGTTCATGATGGTGTCTCCTGAATGGGGGCCTGTGTAACGTGTCGGCCTATACCGCTCAAGCTAGAGGCGGCAGAGCAGCATTGCATCTCGCAACTGCGTGATCTCGCGCCTCCGTGAGCGTTCAGGTGGATTTCAGCCGGTTTATTTCAGGATTGGCGGTTCATTGCCCTCGAACCCTGCCAAACGGGGGGTGTTCTGTAACGTCTCCATTTGTGGCAAGTCGAACCGCAAGCCCACTTTCATCAGCTTTGTTACAGTAGGGTCGGTGTGGTTGAAAAAGCCTACGTCCATCGCTCCCGCCTCGATCCCCGAAAAGGTCAGCGCCTCGGAGGCGGCACGGACCAGCGCGTCCTGCGCGCGCGGGATCGCATCGACAAAGGCCAGCAGATGCCCCCGCCCGCCGCCTTCATAGGCCACACCCACCAGCCAAGCATTGGCCGCCATGCCAGTGGCGGTGGCCAGCTTTTCGTCAATAGCGGTGATGAGCGCTTCGGGGAGGCCCTTGGGCGGCAGCAGGCTTTCGATCCTGGCCTCGACCTGTGATGCCTCATTGGTCAGCGTCTCGCGAAGCCACGCCACGGCAGTATCAGGCAGCAGGATCGCGGAAGGCGCAACATCCATGTTGAGCGCAACGCCCAGCGGTTGCCCCTCCAGCATCGCCGCAACATTGCGACCCGATAGCGCGACATAGCTCGCCGCGTCGCCTGCGTATTGCGCCAGACGCTGGGCGCGATCAAAGGCCAGAAGGTATTGCGTGCCCTCATGGTCCAGCACTTGCGGGTTGATCTGGTCGCCCTCGGGCTCTTCCTCGAGCAGCAAAAACAGCTCTACATCCGCCATCCGTTCATAAAACCGCAGACGGGCAGTATCATCTTCGGGTGCGGCCATCATGGCGGCGTGGGCGGTATCGAGCGGTGTCTCGGTCATGTCATTACCTCGGCGACGGCGGTGCGCAGGCGGGGCAGAACCTCTTCCTCGAACCACGGATTTTTCTTGAGCCAACCCGTATTGCGCCAAGAGGGATGTGGCAAGGCAAAGGTCCCAGCAGGATGCGTGTCATGGTCGCGCACAGCTTGGGTCACGGTGGTGAAATCGGGCAGATGATAGCGCATGGCGTGTCCGCCGATGAGCACGGTGAGGCGCACGTCAGGCACCATGGCGAGCGCATACTTGCGCCATGTCTTGGCACAAACAGGCGGCGGGGGCAGATCGCTGCCCTTGGCATCATAGCCCGGAAAGCAGAAGGCCATCGGGATGATAGCGACGCGGGAGCGATCATAGAACGCCTCTTCGTCCAGCCCCAGCCACGCGCGCAGCCGCACGCCCGAAGCATCCCAAAACGGTGTATTGGCGCGATGGACCTTCATGCCAGGTGCTTGGGACGCGATCAGAAGCCGCGCACCGGGCTGAAACCATACCACGGGGTTAGGCTGATGCATGGTGGCTGTCGCGGCAAAGCGCTGGGCACATAGGGTGCAGGCGTGCAGGTCTGAGCGGATGTCTTTCATAACACTGGACTTAAGCGAAATGCGCGCATTTCCAAGTCATTAAACCGGATGCTGAATATTAATGTGTGAGTGTCGACCCACAGCAGAACTGGCGACGCTTCCCTGCCGTAATGGTTGGTGAAAAGACCCGCCCCGATTACACAGGTGTTATTGTACATTTGTTTCCAATTCGGACATAATGTCGTCAAAATCCATCGCTAGACGGAGCAGAACCTTCCGCAAGAGAGGGACCAGAGTCACCCCGCCCAGAAAGCCGGAGCAGGCACTTAATGCTGGAATTTCGTAATGTATCCAAGTCCTTTTGGACGGGCACACAGCACAAGGTCATCCTTGACCAGGTGTCGTTTCGTGTTGAATTGGGTAAATCCATGGGCATCCTTGCGCCCAACGGGACCGGTAAGACGACGCTGATCAATATGATGGCGGGGCTGGAAAAGCCTGATGACGGCGAAATATACCGCGGCTGTAACATTTCTTTTCCGCTGGGGTTTATGGGCGGCGTTGTGGGCAAAGTCTCGGCCATGGAAAACTCGCGCTACATCGCGCGGCTCTACGGGTTGGACCCTGACTATGTCGAGAGCTTTTGCCGCTGGCTCTGTGGTCTTGGGGAATACTTCGACCAGCCATTGGGTACCTATTCGGCGGGTATGCGCTCGCGGTTTTCGTTCGCGCTGATGCTGGCGCTCGATTTTGATATGTACCTGATCGACGAGGGCATGCCCTCAACGACGGATGTGGAATTTAACAGAAAAGCAGGGGAAATCCTGCAAGAACGCCTGCGAACAACGACGATCGTCATTGTGTCCCATCAGGCGGAAACGCTAGAAAAATTCGCACGTACTGCCGCGGTTCTTATGAACGGGCAGCTGAACGTATTTGACAGCTTGGAAGAAGCGAAACAGTTGTATGACTACGAAACCCAAAGCTAGAAAATTCCGCATCAAGCGTAGCCCCAGTGCCGCTACCGAGGGCGAAACCCCGCAGGCGCAGGCACCAAGCGGCGCAGAGCGTGAAGAGATCGCACAAGCTGCGCGCGTGCAGAGGCAACAAAGCGAGGCCGCACCACAACAGCAGCCTGCACGCGATGGGGATGTTGCCTCGGCCGGTGAAGTGTCGGGCGAACAGGACATGGACGCGATCCGCCGCGAGGGGCTGACAGGGCGGCAGCTGCGTATGGCGCGCCGTGTGGCGCAAAAGCACGGCCTGCCTGCAACGTCCGATTTTGACGCGGTACGATTGCTGCGCGAAAAAGGGATTGATCCGTTTCAGCGCTCCAACATGCTTGAGCTGGTCGTGCCGCAAGCAGGTGGCGCGCAGCATGAGGGGGGACCGGGCAATGCGTTGGCGCAACTCCCCGGTGTTGCGGGTGGTGCAGGTGCGGGCCGTGTGCAGCTTCCACAGACCGTGCCGACAGGCGGCAACACGCTCCCCTCTACCGAGATCAGCCCGATGGAACGGCGCAGTCGCGAAATCTCGGATATCCAGAAAGATATCTCGCGCCGCCGCCGCAAAAAGATGGGTCTGCTGCTGGTGCGGTTGGCATTCTTTGTGCTGATCCCCTCATTTATTGCGGGCTATTACTTCTACAAAATCGCAACGCCGATGTACGCCACCGACAGCCAGTTCCTGATTATCCAGAACGAAGGCAGTGGCGGCGCCAGCCCCTTTGGGGGCTTGCTGCCTACCCAATTTGCCAACTCTGCCGACAGTATCGCCACTCAAGCCTATCTTCAGTCCAAGGATGCGATGTTGCGGCTGGATGATGATGCGGGCTTCAAGGACCATTTCAAAGCCGACGAGATCGATCCAATCCAGCGATTGGCCGATGATGCGACCAATGAAGAAGCCTACAAGCTTTACAAAAAGAACGTCAAAATCGGGTATGACCCTACCGAGGGCGTCATCAGAATGGAAATTATCGCGGCCGATCCACAGGTCGCCACCGTCTTTTCCGAGCGTCTTTTGCAGTATGCCGAGGAGCGGGTGAACAGCCTAAGTCAGGCCAAACGCGAAGACGGAATGCGCGATGCCCAGATCGGCTTTGACAAAGCACAAGAGGCGCGCCGCGAGGCACAAAGGCGTCTGATCGAGCTTCAGGTCGAGAATGGCGTAGACCCCGAGGCGGTCATCGCTGCCATTCGGACACAGATCACCAACTACGAATCTCTGCTGATTGAAAAACAGCTGGAACTGGCCGCGTTGCTCGACAACGCGCGCCCGAACCGCGCCAAGGTTGAGGGCGCCCAAGGTGATGTGCGCAGGCTTGAAACTGCGCTGGCGCAGCTGAATGACCGCATGAACAACGCCACCGAGGGCAGCAATTCGCTCGCACAGCAAGCTGTGACCTTGCAATTGGCGCAGGCCGATTTGGTGAACGCCGATACGAATGCCCAGCTTGCACAGACCGGTCTGGAGCAAGCACGCACCGAGGCAAGCCGGCAGGTCCGGTATCTCACCGTTGCCGTGCGCCCCGTGCCAAGTGAGGAGCCGAGCTATCCGCGCAAGTTCGAGAATACGATCCTCGCCTTTCTGGTGTTCGGCGGGATTTATCTGATGTTGTCGCTGACGGCGTCGATCCTCCGAGAGCAAGTGACCTCATAGGACAGATCACAGATTAAAACGCAAAGCGCCCGCCAGTGTCGACTGGCGGGCGTTTTGATCTAAGGAACGGTGCAGCCCAAGCAGACTATTGCGCAGGGACCTTTTGTGCAGCCAGCGTTTGGCTCAGACGGGCGCGTTCGCGCAGTGCATGCTTCACAATGGCAGGTTCGCGCAGCGTATAGGGGCTGTCGAGGCGCAGTGTCGCGGGCGCTCGTTTTGAGATTACCATGCCCGACAGCGCGGATAGCGGCACCGCCATCACAAGGCTGAATACAATCGGCACCAACCACAGCGAGATCAATCCCGCCAGCAATCCGCTCAGCAATAGCAGCCCGAGCAGCATCTCTACCCAGTGGAATTTGAAGAGGGTGCTCCAGCCATGGCGGCGTGCTTCACGGGCTTGTGGGGCCCAGCCTTCGGTGCGGGTGATGAGCGCGCGCACCACCGCCTTGCTTTGCTGGATCATCAGAATAGGAGCATAGGCGACCGACAGCGCCACCTCGACCACAAAGCCGCCCAGAAACGATTGCGCTCCACCAAACACCCGCACCGCACGCGGCGTGGCAGCGATGATGGCTGCTCCCGCAATCTTGGGGGTCAGCAGCATGGCGTACATGATGACAAGAAACACGGCGCTGTCGATATGGCTCATGGCGGGGGGCCAGTCGGGGAACAGCGGATTCGCCTCGTTGAAATATCGGATCACATTGGTCTCTGCATCTTTGCCAAGCAGCGCCCAGATGACCAGCAAGAAGAACCACGCAGGGCTGAGCAAATAGGCGATGGCCCCGTGAAACAGATGGAAGCGCGACACAGGGTGCAGCCCTTTCGTGCCCAGCAGGCGCAGGTGTTGCAGGTTGCCACGGCACCACCGCCTGTCGCGGATCACATAGTCGATGAGTGTGGCAGGCGTTTCTTCAAAGCTGCCTGTGACACGGGGCAAAAACCGCACACCCCAACCTGCGCGCCGCAAAAGCCCGGCCTCGACGAAGTCATGGCTCAGGATCAGCGCGTCACGCCCACGTGGGCCGCGCAGATGCGGCAGCATTGCACAGTCTGCGAAAGCCCGTGTGCGGATAATCGCGTTGTGGCCATAATAATTCCCTTCCGAGCGCGCCCATGTGGCAAGGCCTTCGGCCAGTAACCAGCCATAGGCGATGTTGGAGAATTGCTGTAGTCGCGCAAAGACGGTTTGCGCCCCGATGAGCATGGGAAAAGTCTGGATCAGCCCAGCATTGGGATCGGTGGACAGCTCGGAGCTGAGCCGATCAATTGCGCGCCCGCTCATCAGGCTGTCCGCGTCGAGCACAATCATACCCTCGAACGCTGCGCCCCATCCACGGGTCCATTCGGCGATATTGCCTACTTTCTTGTCAACGTTCTCGGTACGGCGGCGATAGTGCACGGCAAACCCGTCAGGCGCATTGGCGCGCAAATCCTCGAAGGCCAACCATTCTTGGGCGGCAATCGTCTCGTCGCGTGTGTCCGACAGGATGAACAGCGCATAGCTGTGCGGCCCTGCGCGTTGGGCGAGGTCATGCAGCATTGCGGTTGCGTTGCCGAACACACTGGCAGGGTCTTCGTTATAGATCGGCACCAGCAGGGCGGTGTTTAGTCCAGCGATCTGTTGCTTTGGTCTGGTATCCGCGCGGTCACGGGCCAGAAGTGCAGTGATAGCGACCCCGACTGTGCTGACGGACAGGCAGACCCAGACAAAAGTCATGCCGATCATGGTGAGCAGCATCCACTCCATCCCGCTCATCCCTGCTTGAGCAAACCAGCGGTAGAGGCCAAGCATCAGCGTTGCCGTTCCCAGTAGAGCAGGGATGAACGTGGCCAAACGCCAGTGGTTTCGCTTTGGATGCGGCGCGCCGATGGTCTGCGCGGGAGGCGCATCGAATGCCTGCTCTTGCCCTTCCAAGGGCGCGCGCGGAGGCATGGCGTAGTTTGGCTGGGTCATCCGCTTTGTGTCCAACGGTACAGCCAGACTTCGCTCAGGGGCGCATCCTTCATGCGTAGCTGCACTCGGAACTCGGCCACGGGGGTCTCGTCGGGCTGGAAGGTAAAGGCCAGTCGTGGCCCATTTGTCTCCGGGTTGCGTTGTAAAATTCCGGGTGTGGTGCTGCCGGTGCTGCTGCGCAGGGTGACGTCGATCGCATTAAGATCTTCGGGCAGGGCCTGGCCGTCTTCGAAATCAATCACCATCACAAGGCCGCCCTCGGGCCGCGCACCCATGGCGGTGCCGGTCACGCGCACCAATTCAGACGGTTGCGGCGCAGGATCGGCACCCCATTGCAGGTTATAGCGCATCTCATGACTGCTCCCCGCGGCAATGGGGTCGGTGGGACGCCAATAGGCGACAATATTGTCGTAGATCTCTAGGTCGGCAGGAATTTCCACCAGCGTCACTGCGCCTGCACCCCAATCCCCGCGCGGCGTGATCCAGACGGAGGGGCGCTTGTGATACAGCGCTTCGAGATCGTTATAGTCGCTGAAGTCACGCTTTCGCTGCATCAGGCCGAAACCCTTGGGGTTCATATCGCCGAAGGCGCTGATTTGCAGCGCTGTCGGATTGGCCAGCGGCCGCCAGATCACCTCGCCCGTGCCATTGTGGATAAGCAGCCCGTCACTGTCGTGCACGTTCGGTCGAAAATCGGAAAAACGCGCACGGTCGGTCGCGTCAAACAGGAACATCGACGTAAGCGGGGCGATGCCCACATGGCTCATGTCAGTGCGCGCAAAGATCGTCGATTCGACTTCCATGTCGAGGACATCGCCGTGGGTGATCTCGAAACGAAACGCGCCTGTGCAGCTGGGGCTGTCCATAAGCGCGTGCAGGGTGACGGATTTGTCCGAGGAGTCAGGTTTCTCGATCCAAAAGGCCGTGAAATCGGGGAATTCCTCCCCCATAGGATCGCCTGTCTTGAGGGCCAGTCCCCGCGCGGAGAGACCGTATATTTCACCTGTGCCAATGCCACGGAAATAACTGGCCCCTTGAAAGACGCTGTATTCCGTGTGGATGCCATTGCCTAACAGGTCCGCCCGCAGACGCAAGCCAGAATATCCCATATGATCGTTCAGGGGCAGATCAGGGAATTGATCCGCCTTATCAAAAACGTTCAGATCAAACACCAGCGGACCAGCAACCCCATCTTCTACTATATTGATTTCGACGGCTTGAGGGAAATAGAGGCCAGGGGGAAAGACATCGAGGCGCTGGGGGGTGTTGGTGTCTTCCCAAAGCGCATTGCGCGGATCGAACCAGATCTTGCGGTACTGGTCATAGCTGAGGTTCTGCCACTCGGGCGGGATGGTCGGACGGGGTGCATAGTCTGCTTCGGCCAATGCGCGCGCGCGGGCTTTGACAGTTTGGGCATTGAATGGCGTGGCATCACCCTTGCGCAGAGGCGCATCCGCAGCGAATGCAGACGACGGTATCGCGGCGAGAGCGGCGAGTGCCTTTAAGATATCACGGCGCAGCATCAGTTTTTCACCCGCCAAGGTTGGGATTTGAACCAACCCGCACCATAGGCCGTCGCCACGAGGATCATTGCGCCACCCAGATTGACCAATAGCGTTTCGGTCACGCTGCGCCCTGTGAGGTCCATAACAAAGCCCATAACCCGCGCGGTGAACATCGACACGATAAAGACCGCCAGTGATTGTTGACCGACCTTGAGGATGACCTTGAGCACTTGTGCCCAAATGCGCGCCAGCAGCCCTGTGCCGCGCGCCAGTAGATTGTCGCCCCGATCTCCTGCCAGAACCCACGCGAGATAGGCCAGCGCGAGGAACTGGACAAAGCGCAACAGGCCAAAGTCCGATTTGTCGATCAGCGGCTTGAGCGCAATGCGCGCCTCAATAATGGGGTTCTGGCCTTCAGTCACAAAGAACCAATCGCGTGCAATGGCGCGCACGCCGATATTGCTGAGCGGAATGTTGGCAAGAACGATCACGGCGGCCAGCACGATGAGCACCGTGTTCACGGGCGGCTTGGGAATCCAGCCGCGCATCAGCGCAAAACCTGTAAAGAACACCAACTGCCAGCCGAAGGGGTTGAAGAACCAGTTTCGCTCCGACCACGGCTCGGCCGGAAACGCGAAGTGCGCTGCCCCCCAGATGGAGTTCTGCGCGCCAAGCCAGACAAGACCCATGAAGACAAACACAGCACCCGTGTGAATGCGCTGGAGCGCCATAACGATAGGCATCATCGCTAGCACCACCATATACATGGGCAGGATGTCGAAATAATTGGGCACGTAGGTCAGTGTCATCAGTCCGATCAGGGGTATGGCGGGGTCCTCGAAAAACTTCCACAGATTGAGCGAGCCAATGTAATGCCGCTCGAAATCTCCATAAGTCGTGAGGACCGCCATCAGGGTTGCCACGGCAAAGAACAGACCGATGTGGGCCCAGTATACCTGCCAGATGCGGAAGAATACCCGCGCTGAACCAAAGAACCAGCCCGCGCGCTGAAACGCCCCGCCAAAGGCGATGGCAGAGGCCATGCCAGAGCAAAACACAAACATCTCGGTCGCATCCGAGAAGCCCCAGCGTGCGGGTATCCATAAAGTCAGGAAATTGCCCGGTGTATGGGCAATCAGGATGATAAACATCGCAATCCCCCGAAAGAAATCCAGTCTCAGGTCGCGCACACGCGGCGTTGCGGATGCTGCTGCCGAAAGGTTGGGCGTGGCGAGGGCGGTAATATCAGTGGCCGTGAGCGTCATTCGGGTCTGTCTTTCGGTCTATTGTGCCGCGATGCTGCGGGCGGCCTCTATTTTTCCCAGTCGCGTTGCAGCAAAACGGTCAAGCGTGCCGCCACGCAGTTTCTGGCGGTCGCGCAGGATTGCGGCTGTCGCGTCATAGCGGCCTGCACGCAGGCCTGCATCGACCGTTATCCGCTCGAATACATCACGCTGTGCATGACTGCCACCGATGGTTTGCATCAGCGGGCGTGCGGCGGCAAGATTGAGAAACGCGGTGTCATACCGTCCTTCGGAGAAGGCGTTAAGCCCTGCAAGCGCCGCGGTGCCCGGCGCCTCGACGCGGGCAGACATTTCACCCGTTTTGACAGCATCGCGCGCAAATCGCGCTGTCATCGCTTTGCGGGCAGGGCCACGGTCGGCTCCTGTGAGCGCCAGAAGATAATGCAGATCGGCAAACACCAGACAGCCGTCTTCTACACGGTTTTCGGAAAAATCGGCCAGCTCTTCCCAGCGGGGGCCGATGTCGACACCCTCCAGCTCCAGCCGCGACAAAAGCGACGTCGCATTGGAGATATCGCGGTAATCGTCGGTCTTGTCTGCGCGAATTTGCGCATCGTAGAGGCCAAGGGCAACATCAAGCTCGCCGCGCTCCATGTGCAACAGCGCCTTGTGCCACCAGACGTGATAGCGAAAGTTGTTGGACCCCGACCATGCTGCGGTGTTGTCCTCAATCAGGGCGATCCCGTCATCGGCGCGGGCTGTCATGTCATGCACATGTGCTACTGCGTGCAGGCCCCAAGCGTCGTCATGGGCAAGTGTCAAACCCATCAGGCCTGTGGCTTCAGCGCGCGCATATTCACCCGTTTCTTCAAGCGTGAAGGCATGGCATCCCAGCAAAAAGCCACGGCATGTATTCTGTTCGCTATGGGCGTCCAACACCCGTTCGATCGAGCGGCGCATGCCGTGGTGATCACCGAGCATAAAGCGGATGCCATGGCTCAGCTTTGCAGAAAGCGTGTCATGGGGCAGGGCGCGCAGGACAGCCTCAACAGCGGCGATGGCAGCAGTGGGTCGGCCATCGAGCCACAGAGCCAGCGCGTCGATCCATCCCTGTTCACGCGGTGTGATCGTAGTGTGTTTCGCAGCGGTGCGCGCAGCGGCCAGCGCGTTACGCGCGGAGGCCAGAACCTCGGCGCGACCCGTCATCATGCAGAACAACCCGCGCGCGGCGTGGCCCATCGCGAATTCGGGCTCTGCCTCCATCAGCTTTCCAAGATGAACAGGTGTTTGTTGGCTGTGTGAGAGCAATCCGTGGATCACACCGTTCCAATGCCCGATGGAATCCTGTGCGCTTAGGGTTACGGGGCAAGAACACATATCTGATTTTGTCAAAACAACATCGCCTCTGGTTAAGATGAGCGATGCGTAGAGCTGCCCGCTTGTCCTCAAGTATACGGCAAGATGAACCCTCTGGGCAGCGTACGGCAAGGTATACACAGCAACGTGAAGCGGCTTAGAGGTTTCGTGAGCAAGATGTAGCCATCAGAGCAAGATTGACGGAAAAAACGGGCAATTTCCTGCCGAATTAAGTCTGATCAGTCCTGCGCGGGGTCTTCACGCTGCAACCATGTTGCAAGAACGGCGTCCGTGTCCTGCCCGAAACGCGGGGGTGGGCGTTTATACTTCACAGGGGTCTTCGAGAATTTCAGCGGATTGCCCAACAGCTTGAGCTTGCCGCCTTTGATGCCTTCGACGGGCATCTCGCGCACCGTGCCGCGTACCGCTGCCTGATCCGAGGTAAGTGCCTCCGCGATGGTGTTGATCGGACCTGCGGGAACCTTCACAAGGCGCAACGCCTCAAGGATTTCGGCCTTGGTCCATTGAGTGAGGGCAGGCCGGATATGCTGCATCAGCGCCTCGCGGTTCTCGATCCGGGCCAGATTGGTTGCGAATTTGGGATCGCTGGCGACATGCGCGAGGCTCAGCACATCGCAAAAGCGCACAAATTGCGCATCGTTGCCTACGGCCAGCAGGAAGTGACCGTCCGCCACCTCGAATGTGTCATAGGGCACGATATTAGGGTGGGCATTGCCGCGCCGCGTCGGCGGCTCCCCCGAGGTCAGATAGTTCAGGCCTTCGTTGATAAGCCACGCCATTTGCGTGTCGATTAGCGCAAGCTCGACATGTTGGCCTTCGCCTGTTTTGTCGCGGTGACGCAGCGCTGTGAGAACGCCGATGGTGGCATACATTCCGCACATTACATCCGCGATGCCCACACCGACTTTCATCGGCACGCCGTCTGGATCGCCCGTGATAGACATGATCCCGCCAAAGCCTTGGGCCATCAGATCGTAGCCTGGCTTGTCGCGGTTGGGGCCGAACTGGCCATAGCCCGAGATCGAGCAGTAGACGAGGCTGGGATGGGCTTCGCAAAGCGTCTTGTGATCCAGCCCGTATTTTACCAACCCGTCGGGCTTGAAATTCTCGATCACCACATCGGCGCGTGCGGCGAGGCGGCGGATGATGTCTTGCCCTTCGGGAGTGGCGATGTCGACGGCGATGGATTGTTTGTTCCGGTTCGACGACATGAAATAGGCCGACAGATCGGACGCACTGCCGTCTGCATTGCGCGCGTAATGTGGACCCCAGCCGCGGGTATCGTCGCCGCCTGTCTTGGGGTTCTCGACCTTGATCACGGTCGCCCCCATATCACCCAGCATTTGCGTGGCGGTTGGCCCTGCAAGGATACGGGTGAGGTCGAGGACAAAAAGCCCGTCCAGCGCGCCAGCGGTTTCAGATGCGTCCGTCATATGAGCCCCGCTCGATTATACAGGCGATTACGGTGAAAGTGTCGGCGGATTGTGCGGCCTGCAAGGCGGTCTCAAGCTCTGCTCTGGTCTGGACGGTATGTCCCGCGCCGCCAAACGCACGGCCCATCGCGGCAAAGTCATGCTGGCCGAAATCTACGGCGGCATTGCGCAACTGCCGCTGGCGTTGCTTTAACTCGATCAGCGCGAGTGAGGCGTCGACAAAGACCACGAAGATCGGTTTGATCTTCAACTCTGCGGCCGTTGACAGTTCGCCCGCGATCATCAGGAAACCGGCGTCACCGGAGAAAGAAACAACTGTGCGGTCAGGCGCGCAAAGCGCCGTTCCCATCGCGAGTGGCAAAGCGCAGCCCATGGTGCACAAGGCCGAGGATTGCAGCAGCCCGCGTGGCGCAGTGCAGTTCCACATCTGGCTCAACAGAATACGGTGTGCGCCACTGTCGGCAGTGGCGATTGTGTCTGCGGGCAGGTGGCGCTGGCAGGTGTCGATGATGGCGGCGGGGCCCCACGCTTCATCACGCGGAAAAGATGCGGAGAGCGAGGATTTGAGCGCTGAAATCTCTCCACTTGTCCATGTTTCTTGTGGCGCGACCTCTGCACCAAGCGCCGCAAGGCTTGCAGCGCAATCGGCAATGATGTTCAGGCTGGCCTGATGCATGTAGTGGTGGTTTGGCACGGCTGTGATATCAATCACGCGGGTGGTGCGCGCATCCCAGATGTCGCGCCAGCCTGGTCGCATCTCGATCGGGTCGTATCCCACGCAAAGCACCAAATCGGCAGATTGAATGAAAGGCACCAGATGCCCGTCCGCCCGAGGTGACAGCCCCGCCCCGCCCAGAGACAGCGGATGGTTCTCCTCCAGAAGCCCCTTAGCCTTATAGCTGGTGATCACAGGAATGTTGAAACGGGTGGCAAAAGCGGTGATGGCCTCGCCCGCGCTTTCGTTCATGGCGTCCAGCCCGACAATCATGACGGGGCGCGTCGAGGATGAAAGCCAGTCTTGCGCGCACTGCAGCGCATCCCCTGCGGGTGCTGTGGCGGCGGCAGCTGCGCGTGGCGCTGGTGATGCGGCACTGATTTGCGCATCAGCGGTGGAGATCGGTAGATCGATGTGAACCGGGCCGGGCCGTCCTTCGAGTGCGATACTGACGGCCTTGTCTGCAATCACATGTGCAGCGCCTGCGCTGAGGCGAAAGGTAGCTTTTGTGATGGGCTTGAGCACAGCTTGTTGGTCAAGAACCTGATGAGTGTAAGTCTCGGCCTCGGCAGCGTCCACGCAACCCGACAGAACGATGAGCGGCACACGGTCCTGATGGGCATTGGCGATAGAGTTGACCCCGTTCAGAACGCCTGGCCCGATTGTTGCCACCAGTATGCCAGGTGCGCCGGTCTGGTGCCATGCGGCTTCGGCCATGAACCCTGCCGCATTCTCGTGCTTGCACAATACAAACGCGATGCCTGCCGCTTCCAACGCATCGACCAATGTGAGGACTTCACCACCGGGCATACCGAACGCATGGCGACACCCCGCATCATAAAGCCTGCGGGCAACAGCATCTGCTGCGCGAATGGTGTCGGTATTGCTCATGGGTGACCTTGTCCTGAGATTTGCCCTGTACTGAACACACACGACCACCATCCCGCAACTCAAGACTGCGTGGTTATTGTTTCACCTAGTCCTGCCACATGTGCAGATTCTTAGAGAAAACTGTCAGCAAAGGCCGCTTGCAGGCTTTGCCGGATGCCTAGCGGCGACGGTCGCGGCGGGCACTCATCGGCTGGAATGCCACGCCGACATGGGCCTCGCAGTAAGGCTTGCCCTGTTTGACGGGCAGACCGCAAAACCAGAAATCCTCTGTCGCGGGATCGCCCACGGGCCATTTACAAGTCCGCTCGGTCAATTCCATCAAGCTCAGCTTTTTAGCCTTCTTCTCGATCTCGTTGACCTTGGCGAGCGCCTCTGGACTGATCTCGTTGGCGGAGGGCTGCGGGGGCAGGGGCTGGCCCGCGGGAATGATCTGGTTGCGCGGAGGGCGTACAGCATTAGGAGAAATCGCAGGCTCGGTCTTCAGATCCGGCTTATCCGCATTCGTCTTCACTTCAGGCTCAACGGGTGCGGCTGGTTTTGCCTTGGCGGGGACTTTGGGCGCAGCTTTAGCCTTTGGCTCGGACTTCGCATCGGACCCCGCCGTTGTGCGGTTGGACAGGCCAAGACGGTGCACCTTGCCGATAACAGCGTTGCGGGTCACGCCGCCCAGCTCTTTTGCGATCTGGCTTGCGGACTGGCCTTCGCCCCACATTTTCTTCAAAACTTCAACGCGGTCATCGGTCCAGGACATGCAGACTTCCCTCGAGTAAAAAGCGGCCCTTATCGGACCGCTTTGTCAAATTTCTATCTCTATAGTAATGGCTGTGGCGGCAGGTGCAAGGCGTCACGGTGTTGTTGCCGTAGGGTGCTGTGGCTTTTTCAGGTGTGCCTCGCGCAATGCGAGCCATAATGCACCCGTCAAAATGACCGCCGCCCCGAGATAAGTCACCGCATCAGGCACAGCATCAAAGAACAGCGCATCGTAGAGGGCGGCAAACACAAGCGTGGCATAACTGAAGGGGGCGACAAAGCTCGCATCTGCCCGCGCCATCGCGTTGACAAAGCAAGCCTGCGCCACCGCCATACACAGGCCGATGCCTGCCAAAAGTCCCCATTGGGCAACCGTCGGCATCTGCCAGACGGCAACTACTGCACAAGTCGCGATGCACAGGCCGATCAGGTTGTTGACCAGCAAAATCTGGAACGGGTTCTCGCGCCCTGACAGCTTTTTGATAAAAATCAGCTCCATTCCCATGATCACCGCCGCACCAAGAGCCAGCAGCGCTGCGGGTTGAAAGCTTTCTGGCGTGGGTCTGAGCAGGATAAGCGCTCCGACCAATGCCAAAACCGCCGCAGACCACCGCACCCTCCCGACCGTTTCGCGCAGCAGCGGAATAGCGAGCATCATCGCAAAGACGGGGTTCAAAAACGAAATCGCCGTAGCATCTGCCAACGGAATATATGCCACAGAGGCAAACATCAGCGTCACCCCGGCCCACCCAAAGCTGGTGCGCGCGATGTGTAGCTTCCAGTGGGGCGCAGACAGGCGGGGGCGCAGAGCCAGTGCCGCAACAAGCAAACCTGCAAAGGCAAACAAAAACCGTCCGTGGCTGATCTGAAGCGCATGCAGCGGCGCGCCATAGCTGTCCGTTCCCAGCATCTTTGCCATAAGGGTTGTCGCCGCGATAAATGCAGCGGCACAGATAATAAGGGCCGCAGCGACCGCGTTGCTTTGGGTTTTGGGGACGAACATCCAGACGCTATGGCGTGGATGGGGCATCGGGGCAAGGCGCTGCGAACAAAGTCTTGCAATTGATAAATCAACGGTTAGACAGACCCCATGATCAAAACGATAGTCACATCCCTTCGACGACGACGCAGCTAAGCTGTTGTACGCACTTGCGCGAGCAGGTTGCGGAATTGATCCATTGTGCCTCTGACGCGCACCCCCTTCCAAACTTAACTTGACCCTGCGCCGCCCTCATGCCCTTTTGGGTTTTTTGCGGCCTTTGCCTATTGAAAAGGATGATCCTGATGATCGCTTCTGTTCTGCCGACCTATTCCCGCGCCCCCTTGAGCTTTGTGAAAGGGAGCGGCGCATGGCTGGTCGAGGCAGATGGGCGACGTTTTCTCGACCTTGGCGCAGGGATTGCTGTGAATGCGCTGGGCCATGCGCACCCCGCGCTAACGGCAGCTTTGACCGAACAGGCAGGCGCGTTGTGGCACACGTCCAATCTTTACGAGATTCCACAACAACAGACGCTCGCAGACAAGCTTGTCGCGCATACCTTTGCCGATACGGTGTTTTTCACGAACTCCGGCACCGAAAGCTGTGAGCTGGCGGTGAAAATGGCGCGCAAGTATTTCTATGACAAGGGCCAGCCCGAGCGGGTCGAAATTATTACGTTTTCAGGCTCCTTCCACGGCCGCTCAAGTGCAGGCATTGCCGCGGCGGGCTCCGAGAAGATGACCAAGGGCTTTGGCCCGCTTTTGCCCGGTTTTGTGCACCTTGAGTTCGGGGATCACGAGGCGCTCACAGCGGCAATCACGGATAAAACCTGTGCTGTACTTGTAGAGCCTGTTCAGGGTGAGGGCGGTATTCGCCCGCTGCCTGACGTCTGTCTCAAGGGTTTGCGTGATTTGTGCGACGAACACGGCATCCTGATGATTCTCGATGAGGTGCAATGCGGTGTGGGCCGCACGGGCAAGCTTTTTGCCCATGAGTGGTCGGGCATCACCCCCGATATCATGATGGTGGCCAAAGGCATCGGCGGGGGCTTTCCGCTAGGCGCGGTGCTTGCCACTGAAAACGCGGCGAGCGGCATGACCGCTGGCACCCATGGCTCGACCTACGGTGGCAACCCTCTGGGCTGTGCCGTGGGCAACGCCGTGATGGATATTGTGGCCGACCCAGAGTTTCTGGCCGAAGTGAATCGCAAGGCAGGGCTGCTGCGCCAAAAGCTTGAAGGGCTGGTTGCGTCGCATCCAGATGTATTCGAAAGCGTGCGCGGATCGGGGCTGATGCTGGGCCTGAAGTGCAAAGGCGCTCCAATCGACGTGGTTAACGCAGGCTATGAAGCTGAGGTCATTACCGTGCCTGCGGCTGATAACGTGGTCCGTCTGCTGCCTCCGCTCACCATAACAGATGAAGAAATTTCCGAAGCCGTCACCCGCCTCGACCGCGCGGCCAGCTCTCTGAGCGCTTCTTGATCTTCATTTTTCCAATTAAACTCAACATCGGGGAAGCTCGCTTTCCCGATTTCGACATTTCAGTAAAGAACCCGATATGAACCATTTCCTCGACATCCACCAAACCGACCAGTCTGAATTGCGCACGATTATCGACAGCGCAACTGCGATGAAATCCGCGCGCAACGGCCGTCCGCGTGGTGCACTGGATGATGACCAGCCGCTCAAGGATCATATGGTCGCCCTCATTTTTGAGAAGCCCTCCACCCGCACACGCGTCTCCTTTGATGTCGGCGTACGCCAGATGGGCGGCCAGACGATGGTTCTTTCGGGAGCGGATATGCAACTGGGACACGGTGAGACGATCGCCGACACGGCCCGCGTGCTGTCGCGCTATGTGGACCTCATCATGATCCGCACTTTTGAGGAGGCGACCCTGCACGAGATGGCCGAATACGCCACGGTGCCCGTGATCAACGGCCTCACCAACCGCAGCCACCCGTGCCAGATCATGGCCGACATTATGACCTTTGAGGAGCACAACGGCCCCATCAAAGGCAAGCGTGTGGTCTGGTCGGGTGACGGCAACAACGTCTTCGCGAGCTTTGCCCATGCGGCCAAGCAGTTCGACTTTGATCTGGTGTTTACCGGCCCTGAAACGCTCCAGCCCGAGCGCGCATTGGACGGGCTTTACACATCGATCCGCAACCCTGACGAAGCCGTACAGGGTGCTGATCTGGTGGTCACGGATACATGGGTTTCCATGCATGATCCTCAATCTGCGCGCGAGCGGCGCCACAACCAGCTGCGCGGCTATCAGGTCAACGAGGCTTTGATGTCGAAGGCAAAGCCCGACGCGCTTTTCATGCACTGTTTGCCTGCCCACCGAGATGACGAGGCAACAAGCGCCGTGATGGATGGCCCCAATTCAGTGATTTTTGACGAGGCAGAGAACCGTTTGCACGCGCAAAAGGCAATCATGCGCTGGTGCCTTGAGAAATAGCCTTCCCGAAAATCCGCGCATCGTGATCGCGGGCGCGGGCGCGATTGGTTGTTTTGTGGGAGGTCTCTTGGCCCACGCGGGGCGGCGCGTCAGCTTTTTGGGCCGCCCCCGCATTCTTGATACACTGCGCAAGAGAGGGCTGCGGCTGAGCGATTTTTCGGGTCTTGATATCGCGCTGGCTGAAGACACACTGGACCTTCACGAGAGCGGGGCGGTGCTGGAGCAGGCTGATATCGTTCTCGTCTGTGTCAAATCTGCAGCCACGCCCGCGATCGCCCGCCAGATCGCAGCCCACGCCCCGGCGCATGCGATCATCGTGAGCCTGCAAAACGGCATGGGTCATGCGCAAACCCTGCGGGATGCCCTGCCAGATCACGACATCCGCGCGGGTATGGTGCCTTTCAATGTCGTGCCTCAGGCAGCCGGGCAATTTCACCGCGCCACCAGTGGTGACATTGTGATTGGTGATGGACCCGATGATGTGGCGCGCATCCTTTCGGTGGCAGGGCTTCAGGTCACGCAATCTGCGCAGATCGAGGCAATCCAGTGGGGGAAGTTTCTGCTCAACCTCAATAATGCGCCCAATGCGCTGTCGGGGCTGACGCTGCATGCGCAATTGCTCGACCGCGCGTGGCGGCGCATTATGGCGGACCAGATGGCAGAGGCTTTGCGTGTTCTGCGCGCCCACGGTTGTGAGATAAAGGCGACCACGCCTGTGCCTGTGGGGCTGGTGCCGCATGTGCTTCGGCTGCCCACGTGGCTGTTTCGCCGTGTCGCGGCAAAGATGCTGACGATCGATCCCATGGCGCGCACCTCGATGGCGCATGATCTGACGGCGGGGCGGATTACCGAGATTGATGCGCTACAGGGGCGGATCGTAGAGATGGGCCAGCAGAAATCTATTCAGACCCCGCTATGCAGTGCATTGATGGCGGCGATAAAACAGGCGGAGCGTGACGGCTTCGTAGGGGTCAGCCCTGAAAGCTTGCGCCTTGCTGCCAAACGCGCCACGCTTGGCTCAAATTAGCCCCGACGCAGGAAATTTATCGCGATGGCAACGCAACACGCAGACATCGGTGTCTAGGGCTTGGGCACGATGGGCAGCGCACTTGCGCTCAATCTTGCGGAACACGGGTTTCAGATGGCGGTGACCAACCGCGAGACGTCATGGATCGGATCATTCGTCAAAGAAGCGGGCGCATTGGGGGCATCTCTTGCCGCCACGGAGACGCTGGCGGATTTTGTTGCAGCGTTGAAAACGCCGCGCACCATCCTGTTTATGATCCCGTCGGGCGCTCCAATGGATGCCATGATCGAGGCAGTTCTGCCGTTGCTCGAAGACGGCGGCACGGATTATTCCTCACGCGCAAGGCTTCCGTATTCTTGCAGCGGCCTCCAACGAGTTTGACTGGTCGCTTGATATGGCGCGCATTTGCGAGATCTGGCGCGCGGGCTGTATCATCCGCTCGGCGCTGCTCGATGATTCTGGGACTGCTTTCCGCGCGCAGGTGCCGATGGATCATCTGGTTCTCTCACCCCGGATTGCGCAGCGATTGAACGCAGCACTTCTCGCATTGCGCCGCGTGGTTGCTGCGGACGCGCTGGCCGGTGTGGCACTGCCGGCCTTCGGGGCGGGACTTGCATGGTATGACAGCATGCGGGTCGCGCGCAGCACCACCAACCTTATTCAGGCGCAGCGTGATTTCTTTGGCGCGCACGGGTTTGAGCGTCTCGACACAGAAGGCACGTTCTACGCAGACTGGCCCGCGCTAACCGACCACGCCTGAGTTCAGCGACCGCGCGGCTTGGCGCGCAGGGTTGGATCGGCCTCGGTAGGGTCTTCGGGCCATGGGTGCCGTGGATATTTGGCGCGCATATCCTTGCGCACATCTGCGTAAGAGCCATCCCAGAAGCCTGGTAAGTCCATTGTGACCTGAACGGGACGCTGTGCGGGCGACAGAAGCGTAACCTGTAAGGGCTGGCCTGCTACTGAAGGGTGACGCGTGACGCCAAACATCTCCTGCAGGCGCACAGCGATCTGGGGCGTCTCACCGTCATAATCAATCGCAATGCGGCGGCCCAAGGGCGTCTCGAAATGCGCGGGTGCTGCACGGTCCAACGCCTGTTGCTGGTCCCAGTCTAGCCGTGCGCGCAAGGCAGGCACCATGTCAAAGCGTTTCCAGTCGGCTGTGCTGCGCACATTGCCGATATGGGGCAGGAGCCAATCGTGCAGCGTGGCCATAAGATGATCGGTTGAGAAATCGGGGAAGTCGGGCTGGCCCTGCATAAGTGCGGCGCGGCGCAGGAAGCGCGCGGCCGCCTTGTCGGGGCGCAGGCCGAGCTGTGCAACGCCGTCCATCATTGCCTGTGCCACCTGCTCCTCAGGAGCATCACTCCATGCGCGATCATCAAGCACTAAAGCGCCAAACCTCTCCTGCCGCCGCGCCTCGACTCGGCCCTCGCGGCGCGACCAGACGCAATGGTCATGCCACGCTATCTGGTCGGCAAAAACACTGCGCAGCGCGCTCTCGGACAGGGTGGTGCCTTGGCGGATGCGCGCCTCACGCGGGTCACCATCCAGATCGGTGGCCACAATCAGGCGCGCGCCAGCAAGCGGATCCCCATCGGGCGCGATCGCCCCTTTCCCGCCCGAGAGGACAAACCGCGCCGCCTCTCCCTTGCGGCGCAGGCCGATACGGTCGGGATACGCTAGAGCGGCGAGCGTGCCGATGTCCTGCGGCCCGTCAGGAGCGGTATGTCGGCTCAAGCGTTTTGCTTCTTGGCGTATGCGGGCGACGGTGGCGTGATGCACCTCGCCTGCCACGCGCTCCCCTGCGACGGCGCGCATGCGGTGGCTTATATCAAGGGGCGCCCCACGCAACGGGTCGCGCTCGGCCAGAACAGCAGCCAGCGTTGCCGCCGCTTTGCCGCCCTTTGCCACCATGTGCGCAAGGCGCGGATGCAAAGGCAGCTTTGAAAGTTGCCGCCCATGCGCGGTGATGCGGTGCTGCCCGTCCAATGCGCCCAACATCTGCAACAGTGTCTTTGCTTCGTTCAAACGCCCCTCATGCGGTGGCGTCACAAAAGCAAGATCGCTTGCCTGCGCGCCCCAAAGCGCCAGCTCCAGCGCAAAGGCGCTCAGATCACCGCATTCGATCTCGGCAGGCGGATAGGCGGCGAGCGCGCCATCCTCGCCCTTGGTCCAGAGCTTGTAGGCCACGCCAGCGCTCATCCGGCCCGCACGGCCTGCGCGCTGGGTTGCTTCTGCTTGGGTGACGGGGGTGGTGACAAGGCGTGACATGCCCGAGACCGCATTGAACTCCGCGCGGCGCGACCGCCCCCCATCGACGACAATGCGGATGCCCTCGATGGTCAGGGAGGTCTCTGCAATGGCGGTGGCGAGCACGATATTGCGGCCTTGGGGGGCGGGGTTGATCGCAGCACGCTGGGCTTTGAAATCCATCGCACCAAACAGAGGCGCAATAGTGCAATCCTTGGGCAGCTGCCGCTCAAGCGCGCTTTGCACACGCCTGATTTCGCCTTCCCCCGGGAGAAAGACGAGCGCCGAGCCTTCGGCCTCTGCCAATGCGTGAAGCACAAGATCGGCAACCGCTTGCTCGAATCGCACAGTCTTGGGAAGGGGCCTGTCGAGCCAGTGTGGTGTGACGGGAAAGCTACGCCCTTCGCTGGTCACGACAGGCGCGTCCATCAACTGGGCGACAGGGGCCGCGTCGAGCGTGGCAGACATGACCAGCAGCATCAGATCATTGCGCAGTGCGCCCGCGATTTCCAGACACAGCGCCAGTCCCAGATCGGCATTGAGCGAGCGTTCGTGAAATTCATCAAAGATCACGGCGCCCACGTCGGGCAATTCAGGGTTGTCCTGCATCATGCGGGTCAGGATGCCTTCGGTCACGACTTCGATGCGGGTGGATTTGGAGACGCGGGACTCTCCGCGCACGCGGTAGCCCACGGTTTGGCCTACGTCCTCGCCCAATGTCTGGGCCATCCGCTCGGCGCTTGCACGGGCGGCAAGGCGGCGTGGCTCCAGCATCAGGATGCGCCCTTGTGTCAGCTCTGCTTCCAGCATCGCAAGAGGCACCCGCGTGGTCTTACCCGCACCGGGCGGCGCTTGGAGGACGAGGCGGCCATGCGCGCGCAGCGCTTCCAGCACGGCGGGCATTACATCATCAATGGGTAAGAGCGGTGTCATGGCCTCCTTATCCGCGCAGGGGCGGTGCGGGGCAAGGCTGGACATTCGCGGCGCGGGACGTGAAAAACACTGGCGAGGCAGACGGAGGCATCCCATGGACATCAGCGATATGGCACAGCGGATTGCCGCCGGGGAGCGGCGCGCACTGGCCCGTGCGATCACACTGGTTGAGAGCGGGCGCGCAGATCATCGCGCTCAAGCGACTGCGCTGCTGGCCGCTCTTGGTACTGAAAAGCAGGCGCTTCGGATCGGCCTGTCGGGCACGCCCGGTGTGGGGAAGTCCACTTTTATCGAGAGTTTCGGGCTAATGCTGACCAAGCAGGGTTTGCGTGTGGCGGTACTGGCGGTTGATCCGAGCTCGTCGCGCTCGGGCGGCTCGATCCTTGGCGACAAAACGCGCATGGATTTGCTGAGCCGTGATCCGAATGCCTTCATTCGCCCCAGCCCCAGCCAAACCCATCTGGGGGGCGTGGCGCGGCGCACGCGGGAGGCGGTGGCCTTGTGCGAGGCGGCAGGCTTTGACGTGGTGCTGATCGAGACGGTGGGTGTGGGCCAATCGGAGACGGTGGTGGCGCAGATGGCTGATCTGTTCCTGCTGTTGTTGGCGCCTGCGGGCGGGGATGAGCTGCAGGGCGTCAAACGCGGCATCATGGAAATGGCCGATCTGATTGTTGTGAACAAGGCTGACGGCGATCTCAAGGCGACGGCCACCCGCACGCAAGCTGATTATGCAGGGGCGCTGCGTCTGATGCGCGCAAGGCCACAAGATCCCAAGGGCTTTCCCTGTGCGATGACAGTCTCGGCGCTGGAAGAGCGCGGATTGCCAGAGGTTTGGGAGGCGTTGCAGACGTTGTCCCAGTGGCGGCGCGATCACGGCTTTTGGGAACTTACGCGGGCCACGCAGGCGCGCTACTGGTTTGAAGACGCTGTGAAAACGCGGCTTCTGGCGCAGCTCGAATCTCCTGATGCGCGGCGCGCGTTGTCGGCGCTCAGCGATGCTGTGGCCGCAGGTGAACAAGAGCCAGCGGCGGCGGCAGAGGCCTTTGTGCGCGAATTGCGCGTTGAGGGTGTATAATCGGGGGTTCGCGGGTTGACCCGCGTGGCGATTCCTCCTAATGACTGCGAACCAATTTACGGGACGCCTGTTGTGCGGCCCGATTAGCTGTGGTGCCACCTGACAGGCACTGCGCCGAAACAAAAGGATGAACCCATGTCGCGCCGTTGCGAATTGACCGGAAAAGGCCCGATGTCGGGCAACAACGTATCCCACGCCAAGAACCGCACACGCCGTCGGTTCCTGCCGAACCTCAACGACACCACGCTTCAGTCCGAAGCACTGGGTCGCGGGTTCAAACTGCGTATCTCTGCCGCTGCCCTGCGCAGCGTTGACCACCGTGGCGGTCTGGACAAGTTTCTGGCGAAAGCCAAAGACACCGAGCTGTCCGACAACGCGCTGAAGATCAAAAAAGCGATTGCCAAGTCTGGCTCAGCTGCGGAAGCGCTGTCCTAAACCAAGGCAAAGACCGAATTTGAGCGACCCCGACCTGACAGCAGGCGGGGTCGTTTGCATTTGAGGGGTGGAATTTGCGGCGACTGGCCCCCAAGTATCGCGCAGGACATAAGGAGAGACGCAAGTGAGACAACCGAAAGCAGCAATTAGCATCGTGGTCTTCTTTGCGCTGGCCGCTGTGATGATGGCCGTTGTCTCGGTCAAAATGTCACCGCTGGATCGCAACGATTCAGCGTTTGTGGTGCAAGAGCCGTATCTGCGCAGCAGTATGCCGACCTCAACTACTGCAGCCGCATTTATGGATCTTCGCAATCAAACGGGAACAGATGATCGTCTGATTGCGGCGCGATCGTCCCTGTCAGGACGGATAGAGCTTCATAGCCACAGCGAGGATGCGAACGGCGTAATGCGCATGGGGCAGATCGAGGGGGGTGTGCCGTTGGCGGACGGGGCTTCCCATGCGTTTGCACGTGGTGGCGATCATCTCATGTTCATGGGGCTTGAGGCCCCGCTGGTCCAAGGGCAATTGGTGCCAGTAACTCTGGTGTTCGAGCAGGCAGGAGAGGTTGAGATCACCATCCCCGTAGATCTGGAGCGCTAAGCCCTAGCCCTTGAGGATTTGCGCAACCCAGTCTGGAACGGTTTGCGTCGCAGGACCCAGTAGCGCATCGTCAAATTGCGACCCTACCGCGGAAGGCTCCAGATTGATCTCTATGGTTTGCGCACCGATCCGCGCGGCCTCGGCCACGAATCCTGCGGCGGGATAGACATTCCCCGAAGTGCCAATCGCGGCGAAGATATCGGCACGACTGATGGCCTCAAAGATACGCTCCATCTGATAGGGCATCTCACCGAACCATACGATATCGGGCCGTGCAGCAGGGGCGGCACAGGCGGGGCAGGGGTCACCTGCTGCCATGACCATCGGCGCAGGCCAGCGGTGATCACAAACAGCACAAAGTGCCGAGTTCAACGCGCCGTGCATGTGGATCAGGTTCTGTGATCCGCCCCGCTCATGCAGGTCGTCGACGTTTTGTGTGACCAGGAGGACGTCGCCTGTATGCTCGGCCTCGAGCCGCGCCAAGGCGACATGCGCCGCGTTAGGATCTGCACTTGCAGCAGAGGCGCGGCGTGCATTGTAGAAGTCCACGACCAGATCGGGATTGCGTCCGAATCCTTCGGGGGTGGCTACATCTTCAACCCGGTGCTGCGCCCAAAGGCCCGTTTCTGCGCGAAATGTCTCGATCCCGCTTTCCGCAGAGATACCTGCGCCTGTAAGGATGACAATATTGCTCATATGGGCCTCCTGATCCGCTGCATATGGTTGTGGCGGCGCTCTTAAGCAGGGTCAAGGTGTGGCGGATGGGCCTTAAATATGCGGGTTTGGCGTATCTCCTCTTGAAAATCCGCGCAGATGCGCTCATTTAGCAGCAGTCCCCGCTTGGGGGGCGTTTTTACAGGAGAGACCATGGCCAAGGAAGATACGCTCGAATTCCCCGGTGTCGTAAAGGAACTCCTGCCGAACGCGACATTCCGGGTCGAGCTTGAAAACGGCCATGAGATTATCGCACATACGGCAGGCAAAATGCGCAAGAACCGCATCCGCGTTCTGGCAGGCGATAAGGTGCAGGTCGAGATGACCCCCTATGATCTGACCAAGGGTCGGATTAACTACCGTTTCAAATAAACACGTTCCCCGCCGCATCGTCGGGCGAGGAGTGACGCTATGAAATTCATCCTCGGATCAGGATCGCCGCGCCGCCGTGAATTGTTGGCGCAAATTGGCGTGGTCGCGGATGATATTCGCGCACCCGATATTGACGAGACCCCGCATAAAGCAGAGCTGCCGCGCCCCTATTGCGCACGTATGGCGCGTGAGAAGGTTGGTGCCGTGACCGCGGATAGGGATGATATTGTGTTGTGCGCCGACACGACCGTAGCGCTGGGCCGTCGCATTCTGGGCAAGCCAGAGGACCGCAAAGAAGCCGAGCGCTTCCTGCGCATGCTCTCGGGGCGGCGGCATAAGGTAATCACTGCGGTCGCCGTCAAACGTGGCGACAAGATGTGGGAGCGCGACGTTGTCAGCACGGTGCGCATGAAGAATCTCTCGGACCCCGAACTGGGTGCTTATCTCGATACTGGCGATTGGGACGGCAAAGCGGGAGGCTACGGTATCCAAGGTCCGGCTGGCGTGCTGATTCCGTGGATATCCGGCTCATTCACCGGAATCGTTGGATTGCCGCTGGCGGAAACCGCGAATCTGCTGCTCGCCGCAGGTTACCCCCTATATGGAGAAGGCGCATGAAGGGCCGTACTATCGTTCTGGATCATCTGGGCGACATTGAGTCCGCCGCATTGATGGTGGATGGAAAGCTCGAGGATCTGTTGGTCGACACGCCTGACGCTCCACGCAGTGGGACCGTCTACCGCGCCATCGCCGACAGGCCAGTGAAGGGGCAGGGGGGCATGTTTCTCAAGACGCCTGATGGCATGGCGTTTCTGCGCCAGATCAAGGGCCTCGCGCCAGGACAACCGATTCTGGTGCAAGTCACAGGATTTGCCGAGGATGGCAAAGCGATTCCCGTTACCTCAAAGCTGCTGTTCAAAAGCCGCTATGCGATTGTTACGCCCGATGCGCCAGGTTTGAACATCTCCCGCTCGATCCGCGACGAGGAAGAGCGCGACCGCCTACTCGAAATCGCCCATGACGCGATGGACGGGGCAGGGTTCGGGCTGATCCTTCGATCGTGCTGTGTTGGTGCCGATGCAGACGAAATCGCGGAAGACATCAGCGCGATGCTCGGACTTGCACAGAATGTTCTGAACGATGACAGCTCCGATATGGAAACGCTTGTAGAAGGGGACGGCCCCCATGTTCTTGCGTGGCGCGACTGGGTGGAGCCTGCCGAAGTCGTGACGCAAGCGGGTGGATTTGAAGATCACGGCGTGCTGGACGCGCTCGACGGGCTGGCCGAAGACTATGTGCCGCTGTCGGGGGGCGCCTCCATGTATGTCGAGCCTACGCGTGCCTTGGTCGCCGTTGACGTTAACACGGGCGCTGATGTGTCGCTCGCTGCAGGCATAAAGGCGAATATGGCTTGCGCACGCAGCTTGCCCCGCGCGCTGCGCCTGCGGGGGCTTGGCGGTCAGATCGTGCTTGATCTCGCTCCTATGCCAAAGAAAGATCGCCGTCCGTTTGAAACGGCTTTACGCGCCGCATTCCGTGCCGACGATGTCGAGACGACGCTGGTCGGTTGGACGCCGCTTGGTCACTACGAATTACAGCGCAAGCGCGCGCGCGCACCTCTGGCCGAGGTGCTGGCATGAGCTGCCCGATTTGTGCGGGAGAGATTGATCAAAAGTACCGCCCGTTCTGCTCACGCCGCTGCGCTGATGTTGATCTGGCCAAATGGTTCTCGGGTGCATACGCGACACCGTCTCAAGACCCCGAAGACCTTGAAAAAGCGATTGATGCGCTTGAGAACGACCCGCCAAAAAAGCCGCATTAGACGAATATTCAAACTTGTCCGCACCATAGGTGAAATTGCGCTGGACACCCGCGCGCTGAGCCCCTAGAACGCCGACACCCGACCACTACGGTGGTCCCGGTGCCCGGGTAGCTCAGGGGTAGAGCAGTGGATTGAAAATCCTCGTGTCGGTGGTTCGATTCCGCCCCTGGGCACCATTTTTGCTTAGAAATTCTTGGCCAAATTAGGTGTCTGCAGATTTGAATCTGTTCCGACGTATTTTGTGAGGTTCTCAGGTAGGGCCGTTTGATTTGCTAGTTCTTGAATATGCGATTGTTCGACTTGATGCGCTTAGTTTCAAAGAATTTATCGGGTATAAACAAGATACTGACAGCTGCCTTCTCGTCCAGAGGGCACAACTCTTTACCCGCGCCGGCCTAGGCGAACTCGATGCCCATCCGTATGTTTAACAGCGCAAGCTGATCCCTGAGATCTGCGGGATAGCATAGCTCTTGTTGAGATATAGAGCCAAGGAAGGACTGATAAGTCTCCTCCAGCTTAAGGGTAAGCTGATTTTCCATAATATACGTACTGCCGAGCAGTTAGAATATCAGGGTTGGTATATTAGGGTGTCACTTGGCTACAGAAAGTGGGTCCATGTGCATTCGTAACTGTCGTTCCTATATCTGGATCAATTTTTATTCTCCTTTGGTGAGCACTCCCTGTTTCTAGGGACGGTCGAAATGGCCCTTCGAGGGGACAGCCTTCCAGCTATTCTGGCATGAAATCTGGCAGCGAACATCGATGCCGTAATTAAATTGATGTCATGGAGTCCGCAGGTGCTTCGGCACCCAAGCGTGATTTCGTCAGAAGGTTTGTGCTTGCGCTTAGAGACACTTCGCTACGGTAAGGTTGAAAGTAATCGAGCTCGTCACCCTCACCACAGCGAGCGTAGGCTGTAATAACGTTTCGCTGCCATCACTAGCGCAGCAAGATTGCGCAGACGAAGGTGAGGAGTTGGTTTGAGTATCGCCTTGCTAAGTCATTGTTTAGGTTTATCGTAAAAGACTAAATTTTCTGAAAAGGCTGTAGTGACAATGCGCTCGAGTTGGATGGGAGATGACGGTGATGATCACTTACTCGCTGGCTCTGATGCAGACGATATTTTTGGTTATGAGGGCGATGACTTCTTAAGTGGTGGCTCTGGTGATGATCGTCTGTTCGGAGGAGGCGGAGCAGATACCTTAGATGGCGGTGCTGGAAGCGATAGGGTCTATAGTGGCAAGGGTAACGATAGGGTCGATCTTGGCAGCGGCGATGACTACGTCAAAGTGGGCGGCGGCTATGAGAGCTTCATCGGCGGCTCTGGTACGGATTATATCAGCTACTTTGCCAGCACAGGCGGTGTGTTCGTCAATCTTGCAACGAACACGACGCATCGGTCATGGGCGGGCAATGATACGATCAGTGGGTTTGAGGGTGTCTCTGGATCAAAGGTCGGTGCAGACTTTATCACGGGCAGTTCCGTTGCTAACACGATCAGGACATTCGGCGGGAACGATCGGGCTTACGGTCTTGACGGTAACGATAGGCTGTACGGTGGCGATGGGAATGATTACCTAGACGGTGGGTCAGGTAGTGACCGGTTATACGGTCGAAATGATAATGACACGCTATACGGCGGCACTGATAGTGACAAACTGTACGGTGGCAATGGTAATGACTTGTTGTACGGTCAGGCCGGCCACGACAGGTTCTACATGGACAGTGGCAATGACACGTTAGACGGCGGTGCAGGTCTTGACGCAGTTTATGTCAATGGCAGTGCGAACGCCGTTATCGACCTCGCGCAGACGACACATCAAAACACTGGCTACGGAAATGATTTTATCAAGAGTATCCGAAATGCATCAGGCGGTACTGGCGATGACACCTTCTACGGCACATCGCACGACAACACGCTAAGAGGCAACGAAGGCAATGATTCGCTGCACGGCCGCGATGGCGATGATAAGCTCCAAGGTCGTTCTGGTGAGGATACGCTCGACGGTGGTGCAGGTCGTGACCGCATGTATGCGGGTGATGGTGCAGATACGCTTGACGGTGGTGCAGGCGCTGATCGCATGTATGCTGGTAATGATACCGATAGAGATGTTTTTATCTTCAAAGATATAGATGAAACGGAAGAATGGTATTCAACAACCTGGAAAGAAAGTTTTCGGGGAGATCGTATCTATGAATTTGACAGTGATGAAGACGTTTTTGACCTGAGCAATATTGATGCCAATGAAACTTTGTCTGGGGATCAGGACTTCAATTTCTCATCCAGTGGTGTGGCTCCGAACTCCGTATGGGTTGCCGATCAAGCCTTGCTTTTAGCCGAAGCACTTGATTGGTATCGCACATCAATTGATTGGGGGGAATTTGGAGGCTACGACGGCGAAATCCCCCAGCTTGAGGACTTTGACTTCGTCGTAGTAAGAGGCGACGTGAATGGAGACGCGATCTCCGACTTTGCGATTTATGTAGATAGCGTTGATGACCTCTACGCGTATGACTTCAGTTTGTAGCACTCGTCCTTCGATGTGTTCGATGTAACTGGGAGCTGAGTGGTAAGCGACAGCTGTCGTTGCCAGCTTCAGGGATGTGACAGCGGTGGGTTCAGCAGGTCACGTAGTGCGAAGAGTCTAAACGTTTGGGGGCACCTCGACTTGCAAAGATCAAGGCTAAGGGTATCCAATTTGCACATGCACAGGTGACACCAGCCTAGCTCGTTTGGTTTCTGGGAAACATTCGTTGAAACGCATTTGCGTAGGACGCCGATCCACCGGTTTGGAGTAGACGTGGACCGCCGCATCTATGGTCTTTGGGCCGCGGGGCTTTCACTTCAAAGCGTTTGCCCTCTTTAAAAACTGCAAAACGTCAAATTGATTGCATTGGTCGTCATGCAGGAGCTTTGTAACATCTACGTCTCGAGGGCTTAGAGCCCGCCCTCACGATAGACCGCAGACCATCAATGCAGTAATAATCAGACTAGAGTTACGCCGGGGCCACGCCCAATTCGCTCGATGGATTGAGATGTGGACTACGGATGATCTTGGGTCCAAAGGGCCTGAAGAACCACAAGGGAATTGGCATGAGCCGTCTGTTTGTCTTCATTGCGTTGCTGGGTTTGCTCGGTGCCTGCGCTCCTCGACAAATAGCGGGGCTTTCTAAACCGGTTGCCGAAGCCAAAGTCGAACGGATTTTCGTGGCCACCCAGCGCACGCTCAGCGAAACGCGGAGCTTGTTTGGCGCGAAACGCCCCAGAAAGATGAATTACCGCGTTGTGGATGTTTCTGTTCCGACCACTCACAAGTTGGGACAGATTGAATGGGGGAGAGGCGAGGCTGATCCAAAGAGGCACTTTGCGGCTGTAGATCTCGAGGTGTTTGAGGACGTAAAGCAATTTCGCTCCGCGATCAGATCGGAGCCGTCAGGGCCACTTAATGTCACCAATGTCTATGTGCATGGTTTCAACACGACCGTCGATGAAGCCGTATTTCGTCTCGCGCAGATCAGACACGACTTCATTGACCCGTCGCCCGCGGTTGTCTTCGCGTGGCCGTCTGCGGCCCGACTGGGCGCGTACGCCTATGACCGTGATAGCGTGCTTTTTGCACGGGATGATCTGGTCAAACTTTTGCGCGATCTGACGAAAGAGACAGAGGCGAATGTTCGGATCACCGCGCATTCCATGGGCGCACAGCTTGCGATGGAAGCCCTAAGGCACATCGCTATTTCAGGAGATAGGCGCCTGCTGTCTCGGGTTTCTGGCGTTGTTCTTGTAGCACCCGACATCGATCCGGATGTGTTCCGAAGACAGGCTGAGGCAATCGGTGACCTTCCCGAAGAATTTTATATTTTCGCCGCGCAACAGGATCGCGCCTTGCGACTGTCCGCACTTCTGACCGGCAAGGAACGTGTTGGTGTTATCCAAGGCACCAAGGATGTCGAGGGGCTGGACGTGACGGTGATTGATTTCAGCCAACTGACCGATGGAAAGCACCTTGATCATCAGGTCGGCTTAACATCGCCCGGTGCGATCAGGGTTTTGAATGGGCTTCTGGATAACAACCCGAATGGTCTTCTGGAAACCAGTTCAAAACGTCTTGAGGGTACCAAGCATACCGAGTTTTTTTCGCTCGGACCGACATAGGAACTTGCAGTTCAGCTTCTGTCGGTGATCGACGAGAGTCTACAGTCGCAAAAGATCAATGGCAGAAGGTGGGTCGTTGCAAAGGTTGTCGCACCTGATCTTACGTCTATTGATCAGTTTGCTTGTCTGACGGTACCCTGACTTAAGTCTTGAGGATTGGCCTTGAACAAAGCAGCTCTAGCGCGTTCCCCAGCATCGCACTCAGGACAACAACCGCCGCTTGCGACTACGGGTTTGTCGCCAACTTCAATATATGCGTCGCTTGATTTTCGCTCAGCCCCGAAATTGTGCGGAAAGTTTCGGCAAATCGTGAAATCAGTTGGTGGCGCAATTCGCGGCCTTCTGGCGTTAGAACAGCCGATATCACACGCTGATCTGCCTCGAGTTTCTTTTTCTCGAGCCAGTTGTTGGCGACACACGATTGCACAAGAGGTGTCAAATTCGACGGTTTTATAGAAAGCGCCTCTGAAATGCTTTTCATCGTCATTGGAGCGCCAAGTATCGTGATCAGTTGAATCTGATTGATCGTGAGATCATCGCAGTGCTCCGCAACTTCGGCCAGAACATGATTGGTCAGCTTCTTGAAATGAGCGAGCAGAGCGATGCTCGAAGGGAAGTCATCTTCATATACCATAGGGTGGAGGTACCAAGCTGATCCATCGGCGTCAATTTATAATTAATAACTATATTATTGAACTATGAGTCGGGCAGTGTTAGGCCGCAGCGAGTCACCAAAGGATAGGGCAATGCCACAAAACTGCTTTCCAATCACTCCGTCGCAACCAACAGGCTTGCCGCATGACACATCATTTATGCGACACCTGATCGGGAAGGCGCGTGCTGCGAAGTTGACAAGCATATTCAAGGTGGCACTTGTACTCGGGTTCCTAAGCCTCGAGCTTACGTTGGCCCGCCCCGCGATGGCCGAAGAGCTAGCCGTCGCAAAGATTGCGAAAGCAGCACCTTTGGACGGAAGCACGAAGCGAGAGTTTTACGGCCGTGTTGTGGCGCTTGAGACCGTTGACCTTGCGCTTCAGGTTGGCGGCCAGATCGTCGAGTTTCCTGTGCGTGAAGGAACCGTGATCAAACGCGGCACCCTGATCGCTGCTTTGGATCTAGTGCCGCTTGAGTTGTCTGTTTCCCAAGCCAAGGCACAATTTGATCAGGCCCAGCGCACGCTTGCGCGGCTGGAAAAGCTGACGGGCAACACGGTAAGCCAAGTGGCCGTGGACGATGCGCGTACCAATTTTGACATTACTAAAATTGCATTGGAGAGCGCGGAGCGGTCTTTGCGACAGGGGCGCTTGGTTGCCCCGTTTGATGCGTTGGTGTCATCGCGTCTTGTTGCGAACCGAACCACAATTGGCGCTGGCGTGCCCATTGTCCGACTGCATGATATGTCCGAAACCCGCATTGAGATCAGCGTGCCCGAGGTCTTATTCCAAAGTACGGGGCCTGACGCAGATGTTGAATTATATGCAAAGTTTCCAGCTTCCGATGAGCGCTTTCCGCTTGAGCTGCGCGAATATAATGCAGAAACGGCGTCCGTCGGGCAGACCTACACAATCACATTGGGAATGGCACCGCCTGAAGACTTGATTGTTCTCCCGGGGTCCTCTGCATTGGTGGAAGCTTGGCTCAGCACCGATCAGCCGAACCTGACAATTCCGCGGACGGCGTTGGTATTTGCAGCAGATGGCACACCACAGGTGATGCTGTTTGAGCCAAGCGGGGGTGCACAGGGCACCGTTTCCCTTGCGGCGTTGGAAATACAGCCGACAGACACGGGCGATGTCGAAGTGATTTCAGGATTGAAAAGCGGTCAGGAGTTCATTGCAGCCGGAGCCTCTCAACTGCAATCGGGACAAACAGTCGTCCGGTTCAGCGGCTTCGGGCAGTAGGTGAAAAATGGATATCGCAAAATTATCAATTGATCGTCCAGTCTACACCTGGATTCTCATACTTGCCTGCTTTCTGGGTGGGATATGGGGCTTTTCCTCGCTTGGCCGTCTCGAAGATCCGGCATTCACGATCAAAACCGCCATCGTCGTCACGCAGTACTCGGGTGCAACGGCACAAGAGGTCGCTAACGAGATCAGCGAACCCATTGAATCCGAAATTCAGAAGATGGGTGAGGTCAAGAAAGTCACCACAATGAACCAACCCGGTTTGTCGGTGATCACTATTGACATGAAGGACCAATACGACGGCACCGAACTGCCACCGATCTGGACGAAACTTCGCACGCGCGTTGGTGATGCGGCGCTTCCAAGCGGGGCCACAGTGCCCTTCGTCAACGATGCATTTGGCGACGTTTATGGGCTTTATTACGCGGTCACAGCACCCGGTTTTTCCGACTCAGAGATTTATGCGCTTTCGACCTACATGCGACGCGAAATCCTTTCCGTGTCAGGGGTTGCGGATGTTCAGATTTCTGGGCTGACGGACGAGCGGATATTCGTCGAACCCGACATGGCCCTTACGACGACTTTGGGCATCCCGCCCGCAGCCATTCAAGGGGCGTTGGCCATATCCAATGAGGTCACTGAGGGTGGGACGCTGTTCGGAGAGGACGGGCGATTGCTGGTCCAACGCCCCGACGGCTCTGATTCCGTTGCCGCAATCGAAAGCCTGACCCTCGGGGTCGGAGGGCAGATATTGAAACTGTCTGATTTTGCACAAGTGCACAGGGGGCCTGCCGAGGCACCAAACCTGATCGTGCGCCATGACGGGCAGTCTGCATTTACCTTGGGAATTGCAGGGCTGAGCACTGAGAACATCGTCGAGGTCGGCAAACGTGTCGATGCACAACTTTCCAGTCTCACTGCTGGCCTACCGGTCGGCATCCAGCTCCACCCAGTATATCAGCAGCACAAGATCGTAGAGGAAGCCTCCAATAATTTTCTGGTCAATCTGGCCATGTCGATCGCCATCGTCGTGGTGGTACTGGCCGTTGCGATGGGGTGGCGCGCGGCGATTGTCGTAGGTGCGACGCTGCTGCTAACGGTCGTGGGGACATTGCTGTTCATGACTTTGTTCTCAATCGAGATGGAGCGTATTTCCCTCGGGGCGCTCATTATCGCCATGGGTATGCTGGTCGACAATGCCATCGTCGTGGCCGAAGGCATGCAAATGGCGATGAAACAGGGCAGTTCTTCCCGTAAGGCTGCCAGCGAAGCGGCGCGCAAGACGCAAATCCCGTTGCTTGGCGCTACGGTGATCGGAATCATGGCCTTTGCGGGGATTGGCCTTAGCCCTGATGCGACGGGTGAGTTCCTGTTTTCGCTTTTCGCGGTAATCGCTATTTCGCTTTTGCTGTCATGGGTGCTGGCGATCACGGCGACCCCGTTGTTGGGCCATTACTTTTTCAAAGTGGAGACGGGTGGAGCAGGTGAGAACTATTCAGGTCCTCTATTTTCAGGCTACCGCAAGGTCCTCGCTTCGGCGATCAGGTTTCGCTGGGCCGTTGTCGGTTTGCTGATTGCGACGACGGCGGTGTGTTACATGATGTTTGGTAGTATCAAGCAGCAGTTCTTTCCCGACAGCAACACGCCGCTCTATTTCGTGCATTTCCAACTGCAACAGGGGGCGTCCATTCACCAGACCTCCGACAGTCTCGCTGTGATGGAAGATTGGCTGTCCGAGCGTGAAGAGACTATTTCCGTCACATCCTTCGCGGGCAGCGGTGCTGCGCGTTTCATGTTGACCTACCAGTCCGAAGACCCGAACCCGAGTTACGGGCACTTGATCGTGCGTGTGTCTTCTCTGGATGTGATCGAAGATGAAATGGCGGCACTGGATGCTTTCGCCAAAGAAAACCTGACCGAAGGACGCACCCGTGTCCAGCGTTTGGCCTTTGGGCCGGGCGGCGGTTCTCCGATAGAAGTGCGGTTCGCGGGGCCAGATCCGGCGGTTCTGCGCAGTCTGAGCGAAGACGCAGTCCGCATCTTGAAAAGTGCCTCCCCTAACATTCTGGCCCCACGCAACGATTGGGCCGAACAAGAACTGATTATTAAACCTGTCTACGCCGAAGACCGCGCGCAGGTCGCAGGTATCAGCAGATCTGATATTTCTAATGCCCTTCAGTATGCCAGTGAGGGTCAAAACGCAGGCGTGTACCGAGAAGGTGATCGTCAAATTCCTATCGTTCTGCGCGCGCCACAGGACAACGATTTCGTGTTCCCTGACTTGTTGGTCTATTCCGACAGCGGCGACACATTCGTCCCGATCGAACAGGTCACAGACGGCTTTGTCTTCGAGACCCAAAATACAATTATTCGCCGGATCGACCGACAAAATGTGATTACAGTAGGGGCCGACATTCCGCGTGGTTTTACGGCCGCATCGGTGCAGGCGGAGGTTCAATCGGCTGTCGAGGCGATGGAAATTCCTGATGGCTACACGATGGAATGGGGCGGCGAATACGAAAGCTCCCGCGATGCGCAAACGTCTCTTGCGGGTCAATTGCCCATGGCGATCATCATCATGTTTGTCATTTCCATTCTCTTGTTCAACGGCCTGAAGCAACCTCTTATCATCTGGTTGCTCGTCCCGATGGCTGTCAATGGCGTGAGCCTTGGGCTGCTTGGCTCTGGGCTTCCGTTCACCTTCACCGCATTGCTGGGCCTTTTGTCGCTGATGGGCATGTTGATCAAAAACGGCATCGTCTTGGTCGAGGAAATCGACCTGACCCGCGAAGCGGAACCGGACTTGCCCTTGCCAGATGCGATTTCCAAGGCGTCGAGTTCGCGTTTGCGCCCTGTGATCCTTGCGGCTGCCACGACGATCCTTGGAATGGCGCCCCTGCTGACCGATGCGTTCTTCCAATCCATGGCCGTGACAATCATGGGGGGCTTGGCGTTTGCCTCTGTTTTGACGCTGATCGCCGCGCCGGTTTTCTACTACATGTTCTTTGCGCGGGCGGACGCCCGGGATTGAGTAGTGCCGTCACAGTAACGGAGCCGCCGAAAGTCGGTGGGTCCAGTGCTGCTCGTTTCGCCTACATGCCACATCTTGGCCTGATCATAGCAGCGAGAGTTTGCGATCAGTGCAGCATGTTAGTGAGCCAAAGCGCGCTAAGCGGCCAGCAGTCCATCATACTGGACGGCTGTGCTAAATGACATGGACGCTGAGGTGCCGCTACTGCAGTTCGATAAATTGCCGTTGCCTGCAGAAATAATGAAACGTTTTGCCTGCTGGCGCGTTCAGAGCATAAGCCATTCAGTCGACGCAGCCTTTCAAGAAAGCCACCAAGATGATCACGATACACTGTCTCGCATACTCCCGCGCCATACGGCTGGTTTGGCTGATGGAGGACCTCCGGCAGCCCTATAACCTGATAAGCTATGATCGAACTGCTGACTTCCATGCGCCCGACAGTCTCGCAAAGGTGCATACGCTTGGCTCGTCACCGGTCATCGAGGACGGAGAGAGGGTCATGGCCGAATCCGTTTCGTGCCTGCGGTACCTCGCTTGGAAATTTGGTGATGATACCCATCGCCCAGCGGTCGGAACGATTGAGTATTGGCAACACGAAGAGATGCTGGATTACGTCGAAAGCTCTTTTGCGGGCGTTGTGATGAAGGCGTTACTGCCGAAGCTTGATGGTCGTGAGCCCACGAAGGAAGCACTGGATGCTTTGCATCAGCACTATGAGTATCTCACAGAGAAACTGACCCCGAACGAAATGCTGTTCGGTTCGAAGACGACGCTCGCGGACATCCAGCTGTCCTATCAGCTAGCATTCTTGTCGCATACGGGTCTTTTGGACGACGCACCCCGACTGGCCGCCTATTGGGAAACTTTACAAGACCAACCAGGATACAAGGCTGCAATCGCACATGCAGGGCCGATGGTTCCCGAAAGCTGAGCTCACCAGAGCAGAGCAACATCGCAGGTTAGATTTGAGTAGAAGAACATGAATCTTATAGTCGCTGAAGCCACCGATAGAGCTGATATTCGTGTGAAATCCGGCCTCAGAATGTACGACCATAACACTACCGCATTGATGGATGAACGCTATGAAGAAAGCGCGTTGTATTTTGATAGAGGGCCGAACGGCAGTCAGCCGACCTGTGTGCGAGATTGCGTCTGCGACAGATATAACGCGGTAGTCTTCTCGACGGATGCGGGCACGAAAGATGCGCAGATAGTCGAGCGGAATAGCGCGAAACGGCTCTCCGATCTCAACGCAAAGACAAACGCAACGGCAGGCGACGTAGCGGCAGTCATTGTAGACGCCGTATTCGGCGCTAGGTGAGTAAATCAAGCGACGCTAATGGAGCCAGTCTGACAACTTCGTCCGCAGCCTTCTCCGGCACAAGCTACAAAAAAAGGAACGATCCTATGATAAAATTCGAACTGAACGGGAAAGAGGTGTCCGTGGACGCTGACCCAGATACACCGCTCCTTTGGGCGATCCGCGACGAGGTTGGCCTGACAGGCACAAAGTTCGGCTGTGGCATTGGCGCTTGCGGTGCCTGCACGGTACATATTGATGGAACAGCGACACGGTCCTGCATCACGTATTTGTCTGATGTCGAAGGCGGTAAGGTCACAACCATCGAAGGCCTTGATGAAGACGGCAACCACCCCGTTCAAGAAGCCTGGCGCGATCTACGGGTACCACAGTGTGGGTACTGTCAGTCAGGCCAGATCATGCAGGCAGCTTCATTTCTGAAAGACACACCGAACCCGAGTGATGAAGACATCGACGCGGTGATGACAGGCAACCTTTGCCGCTGCATGACGTATTCCCGCATTCGCCAAGCAGTGCGAAACGCGGCCACAGCTATGGGAGCTTCCGACAATGGCTAATCTTATGTCCCGCCTGACAGGCTCCGACACAAAATCATCGATGACCCGTCGCGGATTTCTTATCGCAATGACAGCAACGGGAGCCGCGTTCGGTTTCCCTCAGGTGTCCAACGCCGCCATGAACCCTGAAGCTGCGGATGGCATGCCGATCATGCCAAATGGCCAGACCTTCGAGCCATCGATGTGGTACTGGATCGACGCGGATGGTCAGGTCAACGTCAACATTATCCGCGCCGAGATGGGCCAGCACGTAGGTACAGCAATTGCGCGCATCCTTGCGGACGAGTTGGAAGTTGCATGGGAGAATGTTCACATCACCCACGTAGACACTGACGAGAAATGGGGCTTGATGGTCACCGGCGGTAGCTGGTCTGTCTGGCAAAGCTGGCCGGTTTACCGTCAGGCAGGTGCCGCTGGCCGTACCGCACTGATCGAAGCTGCAGCTGCAAAATTCGGTGTTGATGCATCGACATTGACCGCACGCGATGGCCTTGTCACCGATGGCACTCAAAGCATCAGCTACGGCGACCTCGTGGCAGACGGGCTGGATCGGTCCTTTTCCGAGGACGAACTAGCTGCGCTCCCACTGAAACAACACGCCGACCTACGTCTGGTGGGGCAGGACGTCCATCCGCTTGACGTTGATACAAAAACCACCGGTAAGGCGATCTACGGTCTTGATGCAAAGGTCGATGGCATGGTCTATGGCGTGCCGCTGCTGCCGCCAACGCGTTATGGCTCCAAGGTGAATTCAGTCGACGACAGTGGCGCGAAAGACATCAAGGGATATGTCGAAACTCTGGTCCTTGATGATCCTTCGGGTACTGTGCCGGGTTGGGTTGTGGTGCTCGGCACGTCGCTTTACGCCGCGCAGTCAGCTGCGTTTGAGGTCAGTGTTGACTGGGCAGCAGGCGAGACAGCCAATGTCTCCGAGGACGACATCCAAGCGCGTGGGCGCGAACTTATCGCCAGTGATGCAGGCTCGATTTTGCATACAGAACAACCGGAAACGGCTGATGTATTCGATGCGGCAACTGAAACGCTGGAAGCAGAGTACACAACCCAGTCTGTGCTGCATTTCCAGCTGGAGCCCGTGAATGCGACTGTCTTTCAGAATGCCGAGGGCATCTGGGAAACACATTCGGGCAACCAATGGCAATCGCTGATCCTGCCGACGCTTGCCGCTGCACTTGAGGTGCCCGCCGACAAGATCGTTATGCGCAGCTATATGCTTGGCGGAGGCTTTGGCCGTCGTCTGAACGGCGACTACATCGTGCCCGCAGCCCTTGCCTCAAAGGCAGCTGGCAAGCCGGTCAAATTGGTCTTTTCACGCGAGCAGGATACCCAGTTCGATAGCATCCGCTCGCCTTCGGTTCAGAAGCTGCGGATGGCATTTGACGGTGCGAAGGCGGTGACAGGCATGGAACACCATGCTGCTGCTGGTTGGCCGACACAGGTACTGGCACCGGGCTTTATGCCGAAAGGTGTCAACGAAGAGCCTTATGACCCGTTTGCCATTGATGGGGCCGACCATTGGTATTCCGTCGGTGCGCACCGCGTGAGAACAGTCTCCAACGATCTGGCGGAACAGACCTTCCGCCCCGGTTGGCTGCGGTCCGTAGGGCCAGGGTGGACCAACTTTGCTGTCGAGAGTTTCATGGATGAAGCTGCACACACGGTCGGTGCTGATCCAATGCAATTCCGCCTCGATCATCTGAAAGCCGAAGGTATCAACGCAGGTTCCGCACCCAACGCGGTAGGCGGAGCATCCCGCCAAGCAACAGTGCTACAACGTGTGGCTACGATGTCAGGCTACGGCAAGACCGATTTGCCGGAGGGAACATCAATCGGTATCGCGACGACCTTTGGCCAATCGCGGTCCATGCCAACCTGGACAGCCGCGGCTGTCAGATTGGCTGTGGATAGTGAAACCGGTGACGTGAAGGTCGAGAAGATGTGGCTGGCTTTTGATTGTGGCACTGTAGTCGACCCTGATGGTGCACGCGCGCAATGCGAAGGTGCGGCACTCTGGGGGCTTTCCATGGCGCTGCATGAGGGCACGCGCATTGAAAACGGCAACGTTGTTGACCGCAACCTCGGGGCTTATACGCCCCTGCGTCTTGAGGACGTTCCTGAGGTCGAGATCGAGTTCATTGAGAGCACAGAGGTGCCAGTAGGGCTCGGGGAACCTGGCACTACGGTAATCGCACCAGCGATTGCCAACGCGATCTTCAATGCGACTGGTGCACGTCTGCGTCACTTGCCGATCACGAGCGAAGCTGTGTTGGCGGCGATGAAGTCATAGCCAGTAATTGCGGGCGCAATCCCTTGCGCCCGCAAATCTACACTGACTTTCTTATGATATTATTGTTCATTGACGCGCCCAGTCACGCGCTGCGATCAAGATCGGTTGTTGGATAACCTTATAAGTAGGCACCAGCAAAACTGATATGCAGGTCCTCTATATAACAATATCGGGCATCTCCGCCTGAAAAACGCTGTACGCTTTGGTCGGCTTTCGGGCAGACGGTGCACTGGCTCATAAAGTTCCTGCTCAGAACAAAGGGTGGGCAGGATATACTTCCGTTTCTATGCTGCCGGCAGTCAGCGATGACGCCAATTGTGAAGCTTGAAGGACATGAGCGTCAGGAGCAGTTCATATTTTCCGCAGCAGGAATTGCCAGCTTTCGCGAAACCGGTTCTCAAGCGTCTTGGTTGTTCGAACGACAGAGGTCTTTTGCGAACGGTTGCCCGCGCGTGCCTCATGGGCAATCAGATTGCTCAACTCCTCGATGTTTTCCATATTCATCATCACACCACCATGCTGTGCGTGATCGCTTAAGCCATCAACATCATTGCAAATCAACCTGCGCCCCGCGGCCAGGGCCTCGACCGCAACCAGACCGTAGGCTTCCCAACGCGAGGGCATCAACACGACATCGACATCGGCCAGTGCTGACACTGGATCCGAATGAAAACCGCGGAAGATGATGCGGTTGTCGCCTAAAGCAAGCGCCTGGAGTGTGGATTTTTGCGCGCCTTCTCCGATGATATGGAGCTGAATATCTGTGTCGGGACATTGGCGGAATGCCTTGATCAAAGTGTCGAACCCTTTTTGATTGTCCAAACGTCCAATTGCGCCAAAGACGCGAGCTGGACCACTTGGCAATGGCAAGGCTCGAAAAGCTGTCAGATCAACACAGGACTGGATGGTGGACAGTTTATCGGTGTGGACCAAATGATTGGATACCATCCAGTTTGCTTGTCCGTTGCTAACACAGACAATCCGGTCAAAAAATGAATAAGCAAGTTTCAGCAGTGTCTTGAAGCGGCGCTCGCTGGGGACATTATGCGCCACAAATGCTTCGGTATAGCTATGCTCTACATGCACCAAGGGGGTGCGGACATAGAGAGTGCGCAGCGCAATAATCGACGGCAGGCTGCGCCAGGACACTGCGAGATGCGATACTGCTACGTCGGCAGAACCGAGGTTGCCGACGATCGCGCCACGTTCTACGGATCTTATGACATGATCGGCGGATTGTGCCATAACGCTATCGGTGCGCAGAAAATCCAGCACCCGCATCACGCCGCCAGCGGTTGTGTCGTCAATGAGGTGAACAACTTTCGGTAAGCGCTTCATGTCTTTGCACCCATACGGTTCATCAGGACATCCAACGCCAACGGTCCCGCTAGACGCAGCACCATCGCAGCTCCAATCGTGCTGATGGATTTGCGGGGCTCTTCCCACAAGGGCTGCCATGATTGGGCCAACGACCGGAGCACCAAATCAACCGCGCGGCCAGTGTCTTTGTCACTTATCGCGCGACGCGCAAGATAGCGCAGCTGGTAAGCGCGTGCCGGTTTCGCGTTCTGCACAAAGAAATCGGGCGCAATCTTGGACAGTTTCGTGACCATCCGCTCCCATGCCTCCAATTGTAGGTCGGTTGCTGCAGACAGACCTCCCGCATTGATGCGGTAACGGGTCAGGGCACCTTCGATCCCCTCAAACTGCCAGTCGGTCGTCAAAGCGATACGCAACCAGCATTCGATGTCTTCTGACTGGCGGAAGGTTTCGTCAAAGTACCAATCGCGTGAAGTCTCTGACGTGGGGCGGTGGGCAATTTCGTCAAAAACGGCTTTGCGTATGACGGGGGCTGATCCATTGCCAATCGGGTTGCGCTTGAAGATGTGTTGGGGTGTCACACCCTTGAGGCGCGGCGTTTGCGCCATGCCAAGCGGCACACCATCGTCGTCGATCAAAGCGGAGCCAGAATAGCTGATCCCGACATGCGGTTCCGCATCAAGATGTGCCACATGACGCGCCAGCTTTTCATAGGCCCACAGATCATCGGCATCGCAGAACCCGATGTAGAGACCGCGTGCTGCTGCGATGCCGGTATTGCGTGCACCCGCCAGGCCGCGATTGCGTTGCGTGATGATCCGAAAACCGGGCATGCCTTCATAGTCTTGCAGTATGGCCGCCGTTTTGTCGGTAGACCCATCGTCGACCACGATAACCTCGAAGTCTATGAACGTTTGAGCAAGCAGGGCATCCAGTGTTGCCCGAAGTGTTTTCGCGACATTGAAGGCAGGTACGATAATGGAAGCGAGGGGCATTGGGGCCTCCTTTTTGAAAGGTTAGCGAGAGAAAAGATGTTGTGAGAGGCGGGTAGGAAGGACAGGCACCAAAAGCGCACCGACCAAAGTGGCCAGACCGCGTTTTGGCGCATCGAAGAAACCGACAGGACTGCGACGCATACCTTCAAGGGCGAATACCAGCGGCAGCACCCGACCTTGACCCAAACGCAACGCACGGCGGCTGAGGTAGCGAAGAAAGATCGCCTCGGACCGTGTGCTGGGGGCGTAGCCAAACTGTGCTGCGGTCCGCAGGGCATCATCCCGACCGCGCTGCATCGCACGCAAATCAGCGGACAGACCATAGTGACTTGTGCGGTACCATGTCTGGCACCTGTCAATGCCAACAACATGCGCATCTGTGCCAACCAAACGGATCAGCCAGTCGAGATCTTCGTTATGCACAAAGGTTTCATCAAAGCCGCCCGTCCGAATAAAGGCGCTACGGCGCACTGCGATGTTTGACATGGTGCACACAGGGTTCTCGCCCAACAGCATTGGAATGCTGAGCGGAGCGGCAGGTACGGTCGAAAATGTGGAGGCCAACTCAGGATCATTCTGGAAAAAGGCGACCTTTCCAAAAGCGGCATCCACGTCAGGGTCTGCAAAGCAATCGGCAAGCTGGCGCAGCTTGTCAGGTCCCCAGATATCGTCAGCATCACAAAACGCGATGATTGAGCCGGTGGCGCAGTGCATTGCTCCGAAATTGCGCGCACAGCTGGGGCCTTTCCCCGTGTTGCGGCGGACGTGAATGCGCGGATCATTCGCGCTAGCCATCAGCAGCATCTGCATCGTCGCATCGGTCGATCCGTCATCCACGCAAATGACTTCCCAATCACCATATGTCTGGGCCTGTATGCTTTTCAGTGTCGCCTGGAGGGTTTCGACAGCGTTGTAGCAAGGAATGATGATTGAGAAGTCCGTCATGACTGCACCTGCGGGTTGAGAGAGAAAAGGACAGCGGAGAGTGTTTTGAAAGTGCCAAGCGTCATCAACCCACCAGTCATTACAAGGTAGCCAACAGCCATCGCATACAGCCCGTAAGGCTCAAGCAAGGCAGTGCTGGCAAGAACGGCAACCGCGAGTGCTGCGGTCATCCACAGTTCGATTTGCGGTGTGCCTTGAACGCGGAGCCACCCCGCAGCTGTCGCCCAAAGCGTTGTCGGGATGGCGACGAGGCACAGGATCGAGACAAGCGGTGCGACCTCTTCCCAGCCCTCACCAAGCAGGAGCGGCACATAGATCGGCGCGAACGCAGACTGCAAAATTACGACAGGCGCAATGAGTGCCAGCCCGACAAGGATGCTCTGACGCATCGCGGCGGCAGGATCGCTGGACTGGCTGAGATGCGGGAACAACACAGTGGAGAAGGCAGTGGCGAAAGCGTTGGAGAGGCTCAGACCAGCGTTGAATGCCATAAAGTAGAGGCCAAGCGCCTGTGGCCCCATCGTCATGCCGACGACGATCTTATCGCCCTGCAAACGCAGGACTTTGACAATCTCGATGCCCAGAACCGCCCAGCCGTAGTCAATGAAAGGGCGCAACGGTGCGGGTGCAACACTTGCCTTCGGTGTCCAGGGGTGTACGCGGCGCACAGCAAACAGCCATATCGGTGCAGAGAGAACGCGCGGCAGGATCAACGCAATTGCGGAGGGATAAAGCATGACCAGCAAGATCGAGAAGATGTTTGCACCCACGACCTGCGCCCCGCCGATTGCGGCTGTCTGGCGCAATTTGCCCGCCCGCATGGCCAGTGCGACCTGCACCAGACCTGCTGGCATGAAGAGATATTCAAAACCCATCAACAGGATCAGGAAGGCGAGCAGCTCGCTGCCGCCTGACAGGAACAATGCGCCCGCAACCAGTGCCTGAAACGCAAACAAGCCAAAGCACCAGACCCAGAAGATGCGGCGCGCTGTGGCGCAGGTCGCTTCCAGTGCTTCATCACTGGCGGCGATGATGCGCTGCCCGACGCCGTTTTCGGTGAGAGCCTTCAGAATGTCGCCCGCTGCCATTGCAGATGCCGCGATCCCGATCTGCGTCAGATCAAGCGTGCGGGCCACCGCGATCACCACCAGAAGGCGGGAGGCCTTGGCCGCGACTTCGGATGCGCCATAGGCGATCAGGTTCGTCGCAAGTGATCTGGTTGTATTCGTGAGTGGCATTCAAAGCGCTTTCGTTGATTTCCACTATTACCTATCCTAGCATGAAGCTGTTCGTCTCGGACGCCACAGGACAGGTCGCTTGCGCAAATGGAACCTACCCTATCCATCAGGATAGTCTCGGATTTCGTATGCCCAGTGGCGTGTTGTGGCGCTGGCGGGGTAGGTAGGCTCAACCTGATTTTGGAGACGTCATGTCACGCAACCTTACGATAAGTGGCCCGCTCGCAGCCTTGTTGATGACCAGTGCCTGCGCCGGGTATGATGTGCCCGACAACCTTGAGCCCGTAGCGCAGGGGGATGGCTATCAGGCGCAATACCGTGCCCCTGATGTGACCCGCGAAAACGCGGATCTTCTGAAATCCGAGCGCATCAATGCCGAGAAATGCCTGCCTTATGGCGGAGCGATCGGGAAAGGCACCAGCATTGCAGCCAGCGTGCTGCGGGGCGAGCGTTTGTCGCGCAATGACCTGCTGGATGTCCGCATTGCTGACGATGACACATTTAACGGCAGCTATGTCGTTTCGCGTGACGGCATGTTGAAATTGCCGTTCCTGCCCCCGATCCGCGCGCAAGGGCGCAGCACCGATCAGGTCGAGACGGATATCGCCAATGCGCTTCTCGCGGATGACTTTTATCAAGATACGCCCAGAATATCCGTGCGCGCGGCGGACTTTGCCTCTGTCTCGATCGGTGTTTCGGGTGCAGTGTTTGAGCCTCACGCCGTAGAGATTGGCGGCGTGCGCGGCGATACCGTGGACAGCTTGCGACAGGGCGCATCGGGTGCTTCCACCGAAGGGCGCAACTTGTCCGCAGCTTTGCGCGCGGCAGGTGGTGTGCGCCCTGATGCAGATATCTCTGCGGTTGAAGTGCGCCGCGCAGGCAAGACATACCGTTTGGACATGCGCGGCGTGTTCGAGGGTCAAAACACCGTCGACATCATGCTGCTGACGGGTGACGAGGTGCGTGTACCCAGTCGTCAGTGCTTTCAGGATGATCTGATGCGCCCCAGTCCGATCAGCCCTCCGGGTATCAGCCTGTTTCTGTCCAACCTCACTCAGCCTGCGCAAAACAATGCCGCATCCGCCGTGGGTCAAACGGTGCGACAGGTGCCCTACGGGTCGCGCTATATGCAGGCGGTGATCGATGCCAACTGTGTCGGCGGCGCGCGCACCACCAGTGCAAACCGCTCGGCGGTATTGTTCTCTCGCAACCCGATGACAGGCGTATCTGTGGTCATTGAGCGCGATATCGAGGACTTGCTACGCCGCGCGGATCGCGATGATTACGATCCCTATCTGCTGCCGGGCGATGCGATGGCGTGTTATGACAGCACGGTCACCAATATTGCAGAGATCGGGCGGGTCTTGGGTGTGGTCGCGTTCATTCCTTAGGAACAGCTTCGGCCAATGCTTTTTTGCTGCGTTTCCAGAGGTCGGGAAGCGTGGCAATGGCCGCGATCACTGCCCCGTCCTCTCCTGCTTTCGCAGAGCGTTCAATCGTAACCAGCGCATCCCGAAACGCGATTGCTCCGAACAGGGCAGCATTGCCAGCGATCTTATGCGTTTGTGCCGCAATGTCGTTACGATCAAGGCGTGTATCGCCGCGCAGCCAATCAATCAGGCTTTCGGCCTCTGAGCTAAATCGGGCCAATAGTTCTGGGTAGTTTTCGGCCCCTACCAAATCGTAGGTTTCAGCATGATGGCCGCGGTCAATCAGCACCGAAGTCTCTTTTGGTTTACTGATTGCCTTATTACCCAGCACTTTGTGAAGCTCGGATTTTCTCAGGGGTTTGGTCAGGACACCGTTCATGCCTTGGGCCAGAAAGTCATCTTGTTCCGAAGGCATCACATTGGCAGTCAAAGCAACGATGCGTGAGCTGCGGGAGGCGCCGTCGCCTTGTCTGATCAGGCGTGTGGCGCTTCGGCCATCAAGGACCGGCATGCTGATATCCATCAAGATCAGATCGAATTTTTCTGCGGCCGCCATATCGACACCTTGCTGGCCATCATGCGCCTCTTTGACATCATGACCCTCGGCTTGAAGCATCTCTCGGACAACGAAGCGGTTGATCTCGTTGTCCTCGACGACCAGCACACGCAGCGGACGTGCGACTGCGCGCCGTTCGATCAGGTCGTCCTGTTCTGACGGGGGCGCAGCGGTTTGAGCGGGAATAACAACGCGGAACGTGCTGCCGACGCCAACTTCGCTGGCGACAATGATTTCTCCGTCCAGCACGTTAACAAACCGCTTTGCAATGCTCAGTCCCAAACCGGTGCCGCCGACTTCGCGATCATAGGCCGTGTTGCCTGTTACAAAGTCATCAAAGATTCGCTCTTGCAAATCTTCAGGGATGCCTGCGCCAGTGTCTTCAATTTCAAAGGTAATCTCATCGCTGTGCCAGCTCACTGTGACAGAAACGCGGCCCCGCTTTGTGAACTTCACCGCATTGCCGACAAGGTTCATCAGTATATGCTGCAAACGGTTGCGGTCCGATGTGACCCAATGCTGCGCAGGCCCGTCCCAACCCCAATCCAATGTGGTTTCCTGAGTTGAGGCGATGCCGCTTTGGTTGTCTATGATGTCTTGCAGCAGCTCGGACAGGTTCATCGGCTCGAGGTTTGCACTCACTTTGCCGGAATCGTATCGCGTGATATCCAGAACGTCCGAAACATGGCTGAGCAAAAGCCGCCCTGATGTTTCCATATTGCGGGTGTATTTGTCTTGCTTGCCGCTGAGTGTGGTATCGCGCAGCAGACCGAGATTGCCGAGCAAGCCGTTCAGGGGCGTGCGGATTTCGTGGCTCATTGTCGCCAGAAACTCCGAACGGCTCTTCTCTCCTGCGATGGCCTTGTCGCGGGCATCGACCAGTTCGGCCTCATCCGCCTTGCGCTGGGTAATGTCGCGCAGGAAGGCGATAAAGATATCTCCTTCTTCCGTAAACGCGGTTTGGATGGCCAGTTCGACCGGAAAGATCGAGCCGTCGCTGCGTTTGGCTTCCAATTGTACGCGGCCTTTGCCAACCACGCGTTTCTCGCCGCCTTTGCGCATCCGCTCCATGCCTGCATCATGGCCCGCACGCATGTGGTCAGGCACAATAACCGATCCCAGCTCGCGCCCGATCACGTCTTGAGCACGGTGGCCGAATATCTCCTCGGCAGCGGGGCTGAATTCAATGATATGGCCTGCGTCGTCACTGATGATGACGCCATCAAGGGATGTGTTAATGACGGTGCTCATCCGTTCGCCCGTCTGACGGCGTGCCCGGTCTTGCCGCCGCATGTGATCATTCAGACGCACCAGATACACAACCGCCACACCAAGTGCTCCGATCAGCACGGCCAAGGCCAGCGCGAGCTTGATCATCGTCAACGCGACGTTTGTACGTTGATTATCTGCCTTTTGCGCGAATATCTTGAGACCTGAATTGGACAGTTTGCGCACTTCGGGGCGGATGTCCTGCACCAGAGATCCCAGCCGAGCCAGGTTGCTTGTCAATTCGACATCTGTGGCGTCGATGTAGGGGACTGTTGTCTCGAGCCAGGCCTGAATCTTCTCAAGTGTGGCTAGAAACTCTGCGTCAGCGCGCAACTCCGCGAAAACCTGCGCCTCGGAAATGGTGTTGACCCTGCTATAGAAGACATCAAACCGCCGCCGGATGCTGGTCAGGTCAGATCCGATTTTGATGCGGCCTGCAAATTCCTGAAATTCGACCTCGGACTGGGAAAGCGACCACTGCACGTTGTCGGAACTGGCCGAACTCAGCTCTTCAATCTCGTGGCTGACAGACCACGTGAGGAATGCGATGGCGCAAACAGCAATGAAACCGGTCAGAGCAAGGATTGTCTGACCGGTTTTCCGACGCAAATAGGGGGTGATAGCCACGGTATCTCCTGCTTTCGAGGGCCTCTCCCGAAGGGTTACTGGACCACTTCTATTCTGTCGAGTTGCCAGATGCTGCGCGAGTAAATGACTTCGGTGCGGTAATCAGCAGTGGCGTCATAGGGATAGACAACCCAAAGCGGTCCCTTGTCTCGCACTGACATCTCGGCCCCGTTCATCGTCATGGCAAGGATCGGGCCGTTTTCGACCGCATCGGCCAGCGGGATCTCGACGGTATAGTCGTTGATTGCAGTCGCCAGAAGCGTGCCGTCCTGCACGTCGATCTCCTGCGCCAAACGGGCCAGCGATACACCTTCAAAGACCTGCGGCCCTTCAGTCCAAATCGTTGTGGTTTCGATCGTTGTGGTGCCAAGCGCCTCGAGGGCGGCGCGATCAAAAGTCTGCGTCTGACCATCGTGTGTCAAAGTCAAAATGGTATCGGCAGCTTGTGCAGATGTGCCAAGGCCGATGACCAGACCTAGTGCTGCGCACAGTGATTGTAGACGGCTGAACATAAGGTAACTCCTAAAAAGACTTAGACACCTCATGCCATGAAGTCCCCAAAACTACATCGGGGTATCGGGATAGGAACCTATCCTTAAGGATAGGTTAGGCCGTTAAGCTACTAATTTAAATGATTTTTTGCGCGTCTTCATGAAGGCTGCGAAATCCACGCTCAAATCGCTCCGCGCCATCGCAAAGGCGGCAGTCGCCTGCACGAAGCCTTGAATGGATCCGCAATCAAAGCGTTCACCGTCAAACTGGTAGCCTGTTACACCCGCAGTTTGCACATCGGCGTTGATGGCATCGGTCAGCTGCAATTCGCCACCAGCGCCAGGGCCAAGAGCATCCAAGCGGTCGAAAATTGATGGCTCAAGAATGTACCGACCTACGATGGCTTGCGTTGACGGCGCCATCTCGGGCCGTGGCTTTTCGACCAGACCGCGGGCTTTTGCGATACGGCCCTTTTGTTGGCTGACGTCCAACACGCCGTAAGATGAAACATCCTCGCGGGGCACATCCATAGTGGCGACCATGTGACCGCCTTGGCTTTGATGCGCCTCGACCATCTGCGCGAGGGCACCAGCTTCATGCATTATCACGTCATCCGGCAGCAGAACGGCGAATGGTGCATCGCCCACCAAACGTTTCGCTTGCCGCACGGCATGACCCAGTCCCAGCGGCTGGGCCTGCCGCAGGATTGTGAGGGCGCCTTCAGCCATACGTGTCGGGGCAAGTGCTTCGAGCGCTTGCGTCTTACCCTTGGCTTTCAATTGCATCTCAAGCGCGGCTGCGGTGTCAAAGTAATCTTCCAGCGCTCCCTTGCCTGCAGCCGAGACAAAGATGAATTCTTCGATACCTGCTTTGCGGGCTTCGTCCACGGCGTATTGGATCAACGGGCGGTCCACCAGCGGCAGCATTTCTTTTGGAATTGATTTGGTGGCAGGCAGAAAACGAGTACCCATGCCAGCGACAGGGAAAACAGCGGTGCGAATATGCGTCATAGTTTTGGTTCCTTGAATATAATTGAGTTTAGTGTGCGCCACGGCCGCCTACGACCGCGCGGAATGTCAGGGCGATGAGGATCAGATCCAGAAAAACGGTGCGTTTTTTGGCGTAGGCCAGATCCATTTCGATCATTTCGTCGAAGCCTACGTTGGCCCGTCCCATGACCTGCCAGACACCCGTGATGCCGGGTTTGACGGCAAGGCGGCCAAGGGCGTGTTCTGGATAAGCATCAACTTCTGAGGGCAGGGCAGGGCGAGGACCGACAATAGACATGTTCCCCTGCAGCACGTTCAAAATCTGGGGAAGTTCATCAATTGAAGTGCGGCGGATAAAGCGTCCAACGCGGGTGATGCGTGGGTCAGTCTTTGATTTGAAACAAATACCCTCGCGGTCCGATTGTGCCAGCAGGTTTGAACGAAGGGCCTCGGCATCTGTAACCATCGAACGGAATTTGAATATGGTAAAGGGGCGTCCGTTTTTTCCTATACGCGTTTGGGTGAAGAGTGCAGATCCTTTGCCTTCACCTTCGCGTGCCAAACTTTCAAGTTTGATTGCCAAAGCGGTTAGGACGAGGATCGGTGACAGAACCACAAGTGCGGTTGCTGCGACGGTGACATCGAGGATGCGATTTGCAGCGGAGGCGGCTGTAACGTTGCTGGCGGCTTCCTTGGCTGCGCGTGCCAGAAAGGTAAAGTTGCCCTGCAAATAGCGTTTTGCCAAGCGGCGCGGCTCTTGCGCCAGTCGCCAGACCCACTCACATTTGGCTTTGCGAACCCACTCGGGTGCACGGACGACATTTCCCGCAAAGAAATCAAGTGCCGCGCCAACGCCCATCGTAAGCTGTGCATCGATATGGGGCGCATTCCGGTGCAGCCACAGTTCCTGCATTGGCACACCCAATGCGACCAGCAGAATGTTCGCGCCGCTTGCATTAATGTCTGCGATCACTTCGGCATCGTTTTGCGCCTGCGCGAAACCGTCCCGCGTTCCCGCGATTCGCAAATGGGGGATTTTGCGGATCAGATTCTTCGCAGCTTTCTGCGCCGTTCCGGGCGTGCCGCCGAACAGATAGACAGACTTGCCCAATTTTGCAGCCTCTTGCAGCAATGCGGGAATAAAGTCCGTTCCGTTCAGATTAGCGGTCAGTTCGAGACCCGTCATCTTGGCTGCCAGAGCAACGCCAATGCCGTCGGGCAGTAGGTAGTCGGCACTGTTGACAGCCGCTGCGTACTGGCGATCCTGCGACATAACATTAAAGCAATGCGCATTCATGAAGTTAACGCGCCGGCGGCCAGGAGCCAAAAGCGTGGTGACAGTTTCAGATGTAGTGGCGTCCACTACAGTCGTGCGCAGGCTTGGCAGATAAGTTTCGCGCAGTTCTTGTGCGGGTGTCAGCGGGCCGTCGAAGGTGGGAAGAAATGACATGGCAGCAGTCCTTTGTTGATCAGGTTTGTTGCCCTATTGATCAATCAAAATAACGACTTGGCGCAACCGAGCGGGTGGACAGGTTCGCGGCGCGGATGGTTAACCAATTAACCCTGATAGGGCCGCATCGACGCTCAACCGGAGTAGAACCTATCCCTTTGGATGTACGAACATCCCAATTTCCCCGTCGGTTCTGCCTTTGAACAAACACAATCGTAGGGTATGGCTAATTAACGTTTGAAGGACACGTTATGAGAGTTTTGATTGCTGACGACCACGACCTGCTGCGGGACACACTTGTGATGTTCCTCGAAGGGGAGGGCGCTATGGAAACTGCCAGTGCTGGTACGTTTCGCGAGGCCTGCACACTGATCGAAAATGACGGACCGTTTGATCTGGTCTTGCTTGACTATAATATGCCGGGGATGAACGGGCTTGAGGGGTTGCGTGCAGCGATCGCGTTGAAGGACGGGCAGCGGGTCGCCCTGATCTCGGGTGAGGCCACGCGCCAGATTGCCGAAGACGCGCTCGAAGCAGGAGCCGCCGGTTTTGTACCCAAATCACTGCCGGCCAAATCGCTGGTGAACGCGGTGAAGTTTATGGCGATGGGCGAGCAATACGCCCCCATTGATTTTATGACAGCCGTGGAAGAGGTGCCCACAAACGCGTTGGCCGAAAAACTGACGCCACGCGAATTACAGGTTCTCAAAGGGTTGACCGAGGGCAAGTCGAACAAAGAAATCGCCCGCGATCTTGATATTACCGAACCCACGGTCAAGCTGCACGTCAAAACGCTGTACCGCAAAGTCGGGGCGGCAAACCGGACCCAAGCGGCCCTTATCGCGCGTGAAGCAGGCCTGTTCTGATCTATCCCAAAGGATAGGTATATTGCCAAAAGTGCTGTCGCACTGGCCCTCTGCCCAAATGATTTATTCGGCACGCTCGGATAGATCATCGGTAAAGGAGCCACCAGATGATGACACTCGCCATACCCTTCGCCGCCAGACCACGCCCTGAAAAGGGCGGTGTCGTGCGCCGTGTTCTAATGGGCGGCAAGCTGAGCGACCTCAAGCGGTTGCCGCGCTATGCGGCCACGGCAATTCTGGGGGCGACGCTAATCTGGGCACCTATTCTGGGGTATCTCAAGACTGCACCGCTCAGCTATCGCTCCACCACATCCCTGATTATGCCCGGTTCTGGTGCCTCGGCCTCGATGAACGTTAATGGCATCGGTCAGGCGACCTCATATGCCAACTCGGCTTTTGCCAGCAACGCTGTCAGCCCGACCGAGACCTACAAGCGCTTGTTGGGCGCGGACCGTATCGTGGATGCCGCTGCCAACGCGTTGGGTATCAAACGATCCGAGTTGGGTCAGCCGCGCGTACGCTTGGTGGACCAAACCAGCCTAATCCATTTCGAGACAACAGGGCGAACGCCGGAAGACGCTCAAGCCCGTGGTGACGCTATTCTGGCAGCGTTTTTCAACGAACTGGACGCGTTGCGCACCGACGAGGTCGACACCCGTCAGGACAGCGGTCTGCAAGCCATCGCGGACTATCAAGCATCCGTCGCGGACACCCGCAGCCAGATCGAAGCGCTGCAAACCTCGACGGGCCTTTTATCCGCCGAGCAATACGACGTTCTGCTGGACCGCCATTTATTGCTGGACAAGAGCATCCTCGATCAACGCTCCATCCTGAGCGAACGCACGGCCGCCACCGCCGCATTGGAGGCAAAGCTCGGGCTCGATGCGACAGTTGCCGCCGCGACGCTCAAACTTTTTGCGAACGGGTCATACATCGCTGTTCTTGATGAGATTGGCCGAACCGAGGTGGCGCTCGCCGACGCCAGCGCACACTACGGTGCACGTCACCCGCGTGTACAGGCCGCGCAATCGGCGCGGAACCAATCCGTCTCCGTTGCCCTGTCACTGGCCAAGTCCATAACAGGGCTGGACGCCGAAGCGTTGAAGGGTTTCGACCTTGCACCTGACGGTGCGCGGGCAGAGTTGCTGGCTGAATTGGTCCGCATGCACGTCGAAGTTTCTGGTATGAAAGAGCAGTTGGCGACCCTTGAGGCGCAAAAGGCGGAAGGCCAAACGCAGCTGGACGCCTTCGCGCCCGTAGCTGCAAGAATGAAAGACCTCGAGCGTGACTTCTCGGTTGCCGAGGCGATCTTTGCCTCCGCCATCGCCCGCGCTCAATCCAGCAAATCCGACGTCTATGCGTCCTATCCGCTTGTGCAGGTTCTCGAGAATCCATCCTTGCCGCAAAAACCTTCCTCACCCAACCGCAAGCTGGCGCTTCTGGCGGGAATTGCAGCGACACTGATGTTGATGATCAGCCTTGCAATGGGCTGGATCAGAGTTGCGCTGATTTCACGTCTGCTGACGAAACCGGATGCAAAACAGTGATGGATCAGAACCCGATCGAGCGGCTTGTTTATCGCACCCTCGTCCTGACATGGCCGTTCTATGCGTTTGGCGCGCTCTATGTCGTTGGTCCCGTGCTGGCATGGATACTGGCAGGGCTTGTGGTGGTAATCATGTACCTTGGCCCCGCCGTCCGCCCCGACATGCGGACAACAGGAGCCATTCCACTTGTCATCTGGGGTTGGCTGATTGGCATGTTTGTGATGTTGATCGCCCTCTGGGTCGGGCATCTGGATTGGGGGCTTGGCACGGGCAAGACGATTAAGTCATCCATCGGATGGGCGAAAGGCTGGGCGCTGCTCGCGCTGTTTCCTCTGGCGGGTGCCGTGCTGCCCATCCGCCGCGAGACATTGATCCGTGGACAATGCGTCGTGGGTCTCTGGACCTTGATCCTTGCGCCAATACTATTGGCGGCCCCCTATATTGGCCTGCCCGAGCGTATTTTCACCTCTCCGCTCAAGGCCGTCGGCGGTCCTGGGCCTGAATATTTTTCTGTCTATTTTTTCACATGGGACCCATCGAGCTGGACTCCGCGTTGGCAGTTCTATGCGCCATGGTCGCCTTTCGCGGCTCTTCTTGGCGTCGTGATGGTGTTGTTCGCGCTGGAAGAGAAAAACATCAGATGGCGCAGCATCGGCATTGCGGCAGGTGTTGTGATGATCTTGGCGAGCAAGTCGCGCATGGGGTTGGTGGGGCTTGTTGCCTGTACTATCGCGCCCCGCCTCCTGCCTCTGATTTTGCGCGGATGGGCATGGCAGGTGCTGGCAGCATTCACAGCTTCGATGTCGGTGCTGGGTACAACCTTGGCCACGGCCGCAACCGATGCTGTCTCCGCCTTCAAGGGCGCACGCGCAGACAGCACCCGCGTGCGCGAAACCCTGCAACGGATCGCGACAGAGCGCTGGCAAACGGACGGTTATTGGTTTGGCCATGCGACCGTGCAACCGGGCAGCCACGCTGTGGAGTACATGCCCATCGGCAGCCACCACACATGGTACGGGTTGCTGTTTGTCAAAGGTATGGTCGGCTTTCTGGCACTGCTCGTTCCCTTCGTGTGGCAGATGGCTCTGGCGCTCAAAGATGCTGCAATCGGCCCCAGAGGGCGCTTGCCACTTGGGGTAATGATGACCTTCACCCTGTTGTCTTTTGGCGAAAACATCGAGATCGAAGCCTACCTTTTGTGGCCAGCCCTAATGGTGCTCGGCATCCACGCGCGGGAGCTTGATAGCGCTTCGGAACCTGCGCGGTGTTAATTGGCATCCGAGGAAACGGCAAAATGATCGCTTAAGGTAATTGGATCAAGGGCTTAGTTTCTCACCACGCAGGAATCTCAGGCGTGAATGAGTGACGTTACCTGATCCCGATAGGATTTTCCCTGCAGGCGTGATGGCTGTGATTTAATCGGGCTGGCGATAGTCTTTGGGCTAAGGTGCCAGCTCTTCTGGAACGACAGTTCTGTCATTGCAGGTTTGGAATACTTGGGCAGCATGTGACGGAGTCCTAGCGTCCCTTGATGCGGATCGAGAAGCTACGCTGCGCGCCACGGGGTGGGGCTGGGAAAGGGGCTGCTTTCTTGATGACGCGCAAGGCGGCCTGATCGAGCTTGGAGGACCCTGAACTGCGCGCAATAGACAGGCGCGCCAAGCCACCACTGGCAGAGACAGAGAAGGCAACCACCGCCGTGCCGCGGCTGTTCACGCGGGGCTTGGACACACGCGCAATGCGGCGCATGACCTGATTGGGATACTTGCTTGCGGCGGCGCCGTTGCCGCTTGCGCTGGCTGTTGATTTCTTTTTGCCTTTGCTCGCGGCGCCCGCTTTCTTGGTTCCTGCGGCCGTGCCCTTTTTGGCGCGTTGGGTAGATTTCCCAGCGGCCTGTTTCGTCGCCTTCTTGGCTTGTTTCGCTTTCGGCTTTGGCTTGGCGGCGGGTTTCGGGGCGGCTTTGGCGGCCAGAACGGGGTCGCGCTGTTTGGGGCGGCTCGACTGCTGTGGCGAAGCGCTGGCCTGAGGCGCAGCAGAGAGAGTTTGCAGGGCAGGCGCGGTTGCGGGGGTCGAAGGGATCAGAGCAGATGTTGTGGCGCGCAGCGGCGTTCCTGCGGCAGGCACGGTGCTCGACAGTGTCGGCGTGACAGGAGACGCTGGGACAACAGGTTTTTGCACAGATGACGCAGCTAACGGAGTTGTCGATTGCTTGGGCTCGAGCGCGGTAAGTGTACCGATCGACATATCGGCAAAGCTGGTGCCGAAAGCGGCTTCGACGGCTTCCCCGCCGCCATCCAATGTCACGGGCGGTGGGGCGCTGCGCAGGCTTGCCGCCCCCGCCACAACGACAGATGCGACAGCAACGCAGAGACATTTCACAAGGAGCGAGCTTTTGATCATTGCAGCGCCCGCTCGGTCACGAGGATGACGCGCTGGGCGCCTGCCGCACGCAGATCGCGCGTAAGGGCCACCAGATCGGCGGCGGGCAGGGCGCGATCGGGCACAAGGCGGATCACCTCGCGCTGCTCTTCGGGCAAACCTTCCAGATAGGCCGCCGCATTCGGTTGGTCGGCCCCGCGATAGACAAGCCTGCCATCGGGGTGGATCACCAAAGCATCGGGCGGTGCGCGCCCCTCCAGATCGGCAGTGCGCACCAGATCAAGCGAACGGTCAAGCGGTTGTGCCATTGTGCCTGCAACCATGAAAAACACCAGCATCAGGAACACGATATTGATCAAGGCAATCGTTGGTTCGCGTTGCGCGGTGTGGGGGGCAAGCTTACGCATCTGTCAAGACGCCAGAACGCTGACACGCAGCGCAGGCAAAGCGCGCAACGCCGCCAGAAGATCGGTGAGCCTTTGGGCATTCACTCCGTCGGCCAAACTGACCAGCAGCACAGTTCCATCGCTGGCCTCGGCAAGAGTGGATGAAGCGAGTGAGGCAAGATCGAGGGGAGCACCATTGAGGCGTACTGCATCTGTCCCAAGCTGTAGAAACAGCGGTGGCGTGTCCGAAGGCGCGGCAGCGCCCGATGCAGCGTTGGTCAACTCAATCTCGGCGAATTTGGAAAAGGTCGAGGTCAGCATGAAGAACAGCAGCAGCAGAAAGATAACATCAATCAATGATGTCATCGCAAGGCGGCGACGTCTACTGCGCGGCTTAGCCACTGGGCTGCTCCACTGCGCTGGGTGCGATGATTGTCAGAATTGCTTTGTCGGCCAGCACCCGTTCCGCCTCCATTCGCCCTTCAAGCCAGCTCAGCGCGAGCGCGGTTGGCATCGCGACGACAAGCCCCACAGCGGTGGTGAGCAGCGCGACCCAGATACCGCCCGCAAGGATCGAAGGATCAACCTGCGCGCCCGCTTCCTGCAACGCTTGGAACGCGGCGATCATCCCGAGGACCGTCCCGAAAAGCCCCAGAAGCGGTGCCAGCTGTGCAACGGAATCGAGCATCCGAAATCCGCGCTCCAGCTTGGAAAACAGTGTTTCTGCCTCTGCCTGAAGGCGCGGCGTCGCGTGATTAGTACTGTCCATTGCCATCGCCACCACGGGAGCGAGGTAGCTGGTCGAACGGGCGAGTTGTGTGCGGGCATCCGCCTGAGCGCCTGCGTCCCATGCCGCAATCGCCTGTGTCAGCGCCTTGTGCCGACCAACGCCTGCACGGGCAAACTGCCATATCTTATAAAGCACTACGGAAAGGGTCAGCACAGCCACGACCATCAGGATCACGACCACAGGGCCGCCAGTTTCCGCGATCTGGCGCAGCGGGGTGAGCACGGACTCCATCAGCCGATTACCTCGATGGTGGTGCGGGTGCTTACGGTGAAGTCTTTGGTGCAAGCCGCCTCTGGCAATCCCGCGCCTGTACAAACGCTTGCGCCATTGATCAAAACACGGCCCAAGCCCTCGCAGGTGACTTGGGGAATGCCGAACTGGCGCACCCTTGGCAGGGCTGGGGGCAATGTCCCGAAATCGAACAGAGTGATCACACTGACCTGACCCGCGCTGTCAAACAGGACCGTCTCATAGACCGCCTGATTAATGCTTTGCGCATGTCCGTTTGTGATCAGGAACGTCAGCTGGCAGCTATTATCGACGGTCTGCGCAGTGTTGAGTTCAAGCGATATGCGCTGGCCTGCATCGGTTTCCTGAGCCTGAGCGGTCGCGCCGAAGACGAGCAGCGCACAGATGGAGGCAAAAGGGGCACGGATCATGGTCTATCCAATCTAATCATGGTCAGGCCAGCAGGACGCCTGCACCCGATGGGATAGCAAAACGCGGAAATTTTGAAAGCCCTAGTTTTCGAAACCCGATGCGCCTGCGCAAATCCACTGTTCGGGCAGGGCGAATCCCCCTTTCAAAGAATCAAAACATGGAATAGGGATCGGACAGCTTTGGTCTGTACGGTTCGCCGTGTGGATAATAGGGAACGCGGTGAGATGCTGCCAATTGGCACTCAATTCCGCGACTGCCCCCGCAACTGTGAGCGGCGAGCGTTGTTGGCATATACCACTGATGCAGATGTGCATTGGGAAGGTCCGACAGTGCTTTGACCCGCAAGTCAGGAGACCTGCCAAAGTGTTCACCCTGTTCGGGCGCGTGGGGCGTCAGGGCTGCGGATCTTCCGCTTGTGGTGTTTTCACCGTCTGCGGGGGGCTACCCCTCGAATGACTTCAACCGTCTAGCGGCCCCAAAGCGGGCCGAAACTTGGGGATACTTATGATCCGCTCTACTCTCATGGCCTCTGTGGCTCTTTCGCCGCTTCTGCTGACACCTGCTGTCGCACAGCAATCCTTTGATCTGGGGACCATCGCGCTCTCCTCCAGCCTCTCACCCGTCGAATTGGGCCGCACGGGCACCACCGTTGAGGTGCTCGAGGGCCAAGAGGCAGGCGGCAACGACACGTCAGTGATCAAACGCCTTGACCGCCTGCCGGGCGTGAACTCCACCTCGAACGGTGGCTTGGGCACCTCGGGCAACATTCAGGTGCGTGGCCTGCCGTCCCGCTATGTTGGCGTGCGCGTCAACGGCATCGATGTGAGCAACCCGTCCAGCACCCAAGCGCAGTTCAACTTTGGCGGCCTGGCACCTTCGGGGATCGAGCGGATCGAAGTGCTCAAAGGTTCACAATCCGCGCTCTACGGCTCTGAAGCGATTGCGGGTGTGGTCAATATCACCACTTTCACACCCGAAGAAATGGGTTTTTCAGGCACCGTACAGGCTGAGGGCGGCTCGTTTGATACGTACTCTGGCTCCTTCAGCGCAGGCTACCGCGCCGAGCGGGGCTTTGTTGCGTTCTCCTATGGCCGGATCGAGACAAACGGCTTTTCCGCGCAATCGTTCAATGACGAAGATGACGGTTTCGAGCAGACGACGGTTGACGTAGCGGCCGAGTATGATGCGACAGACACGCTGACCTTCGGTGCCGCATTGCGCTACCGCGATGGCGAAGTCGAGATCGACCGCAGCGCGTTCAGCGATGACGCCACGGGCGAGAACTATTTTACCGAGCGCGGCGCGCGTGTCTTTGCCCGTCTCGAGACAGGCGCGTTTGTGCACACGCTGAGCTATTCCGCCTTCCAGATCGACCGCGAAGACCCCGCTGGTTTTACGCGCCTGTTCGAGGGAGAGCGGCAGAACCTGAGCTATCAGGCGACGGGCGAACTGGGCGCGCGGGTTACACTGAACTTCGGTGCCGACTGGACCGAGGAACGTTTCATGCTCGACACGGTATCAGGCGATGAAGAGAACACCTCCCTCACCGCCGAGCTGCTCTATGCTGCGACAGACACTGTCGATGTGTCGGCCGCGTTGCGCTATGACGACAACTCCACCTTTGGCGGTGAGATGACAGGCCGCTGGGCCGTTGTCTGGCGCGCTCAGGAAGAGCTGACGTTCCGTGGTGTGATCGGCACAGGCTTCCGCGCGCCATCGCTCTATGAGCGGTTCAGCCCGTATGGGGATGCAAACCTGCAGCCTGAAGAAAGCCTGAGCTTCGAGCTCGGTGTCGAGAAGACCTATGGCGAGCGCGGTTTTGTCAAAGCCACGCTATTCCGCACCGAAGTCGACAATCTGATCCAGTTCGATGGTGCTTCCACGGCATGCGCCTCGGGCTTTGGTTGCTACAATCAGGTTGCGGGAGAAACGGTATCGGAAGGTATCGAGCTATCGGGTGAATACGTGCTGCGCGATGGCATGAGCCTTTATGGCGCTTACACCTATACGGATGCACGCAACGGCGACACGCGGCTCACGCGGACGCCGCGCCACGATGTGGTCGTCGGTCTGAACAGTGACTTCACCGACAAGCTCAGCGGTTATGTCGATGTGCGTCACGTGGCCGATATTGTCCCGAGCGCGTTTGCCCCTGCAAACAACCTTGTGGGCGATTACACATTGGTCGGTGCAGGCGTCTCCTATGACGTGAGCGATACGGCCGAGGTCTATCTGCGCGTCGAGAACCTGTTTGACGAGGACTACGAGACAGCGGGCGGCTTCAATCAGGCCGGTCGCAGTGTCTTCCTTGGTGTTCGTGCGGACTTTTAAGTCCCTGAAACGCGTGATCGCGGGGGCTTTTCTGGCCTCCGCGATTGCTGCGCCTTGTTTCGCGCAGATGCCTGCACGGGTTGTCTCGATGAACTTGTGCACGGATCAATTGGCGATAATGCTTGCCGCCGAAGGGCAGCTTGTATCCGTCAGCCGCATCGCCCTTGATCCCCATGTCTCTGCCATGGCCACCGAGGCGGCAGCCTATCCCATTAACGCGGGTCGCGCGGAAGAGGTGCATGTGTTGCGCCCCGATGTTGTTCTCGCAGGTAAATATTCTTCGCGGGAAACGGTGGCGTTGCTGCGCCGCTTGGGCATCGAGGTGGTGCAATTCGATATTGTAAAGTCGCTGGATGATGTCGCAGCGACGATGATGCAGATGGGCGTGGCGCTGGGTCGTGAGGCACGCGCCGCCGAGATGGCCGCAGCGTTTGAGGCCGACCTTGCCGCATTGCGTGCCGATCTGGCGGGTCAGACGGTAGAGGACATGCCACGCGCCGCCCTCTATTACGCAAATGGGTATACCTCTGGCGACAGCTCGCTGGCGGGTGAAATTCTTGCCGCAGCAGGGCTGCGCAATGCACCCGCCGAGGCGGGGTATGCGTGGGGAAAGCTACCACTGGAAATGCTGGCGATGATCGCGCCCGATGTGATGATTACCGCGCGTCGCTATCCCGGCGGAAGCCGTGCGGAGGCGATTATGGACCATCCTGTAATCGGATCTTTGCGTGGGGCAAGCACGGCCGCCGCGTTGACGGATCACGATTGGGTCTGTGGCACACCTTTTGTGCTGCGCGCCATCGGTGATATGATCGAGGCCCGCAGCGCAGCCGAGGGCGATGGATGAGCCGCCTGATGATGTGCCTCATTGCGGTGCTATTTGCACTGGTCACCGCGTCCTTCCTGATTGGGCCTGCCGCACTTGGCGTGGGCGAAAGCGTTGCTGCGCTTGTAAACGGCGGCGACACGCCGGCAGCGATGGTGATGCGCGAAATCCGTCTGCCGCGCGTACTACTGGCGCTTATGATCGGTGCGAGCCTCGGCTTGGCAGGGGCGGCGATGCAGGGCTATTTGCGCAACCCGTTGGCCGATCCGGGGCTGATCGGTGTTTCGGGGTCTGCCGCCCTTGGTGCGGTGCTGTCGATCCAGATTGGCATCGCGGGGAGCGTTGCTTTTGCATTGCCTGCCTTTGCACTGGGCGGCGCGTTGATTGGCGTGTTTGCTGTGCTGCTGCTGGCGGGACCACGCGGCTCCTCGCTGACTTTGATCCTTGCGGGGATTGCGATTTCTGCGCTCGCAGGAGCGCTCACTTCGCTTGTGCTTAACCTGTCGCCCAATCCATTCGCTGCGAACGAGATCGTGTTCTGGATGATGGGTTCACTCGCTGACCGTTCCATGGTGCATGTGGCCATCGCGCTGCCGCTGATTGCGGTGGGCGCTGTAATGCTTCTGAGCCTCAAGCGGGGTCTGGACGCGCTGACTTTGGGTGAGGATGCGGCGGCGGCGATGGGGATCAATCTGCACCGTCTGCGCCTGACATTGATCTTTGGCACGGCGGCCGTCGTCGGCGCGTCAACTGCTGTCGCAGGTGCCATCGGTTTCGTGGGCCTTGTGGTGCCACATATTCTGCGCCCCTTTGTCGGCGCACGTCCCGGCGCGCTGCTCTGGGCCTCTGCGCTGGGCGGCGCAATCATGCTGCTGGCTGCCGATATCGCAGTGCGCATGATCTTGCCAGAGCGTGATCTCAAGCTTGGGGTGCTCACCGCGATTGTCGGTGCGCCCCTGTTTCTGCACCTCATTTACCGCACGCGGCGGGAGGGGTTATGAGCCTTCTCCAAGTGCGAGACCTCGGCGTGTCATTGCGCACGCGCAAAGTGTTGAACGACATCTCCTTCAATGTGGCGGCGGGAGAGATGATCGGCCTTATCGGGCCCAACGGCGCGGGCAAGACCACACTGATGCGCGCCATTCTGGGGCTCGTACCGTTTCGGGGCGTCTCGTCGCTCGCTCAAGTGCCGCCAGCACAGCGCGGCAAACACGCCGCATGGATGCCCCAAGCTCGCGAGATTGCGTGGCCCGTCGATGTGCGTACGCTGGTCGCATTGGGCCGCATTCCGCATCAGGGCACAGGCGCGCAAATCGCACCCGAAGATACCGCCGCCGTTGAACGCGCGCTCGATCATATGGGGCTGGCAGATTTCGCCGACCGTACTGCCACGCGCCTGTCGGGAGGAGAGCAGGCGCGTGTTCTCATTGCCCGTGCGCTGGCGCAGGAGACGCCACTGTTGATGGCCGATGAACCTGTTGCGGGCCTTGATCCGCACCACCAGATATCAACGATGCGCTGTTTTGCCGATCTGGCACAGGCAGGGACATCGGTGATTGTCTCGCTGCATGATCTGGGGCTGGCTGCACGCCATTGCACGCGCCTGTTGGTGGTCCATGAGGGCGAGCTGGTCGCGGATGGCGTACCACAGGAGGTGCTCACGCCTGAGTTGTTACGTGATGTGTTCGGGATTTCTGCTTGGGCGCGCATGACCGAAGACGGCTTTGTCCTGCAACCGCTGAGCGCGCTATGAGCGGGTGCGTCACGCTGGAGCGTCCATGGCTGACCTTCGATCTGGGCACTCAGATGCAAGTGCTGAGCTGGGCCATCAACCGTCCTGGATTCGTGGAGGCCAACCGCATTCTTTGGCGTGAAGTGCGCAATGCAGACCTGCCGCAGGATATGGATGTGCACGGCTGGCTGGCCGAAACGCTGAGGGCGCGAGGCGACAGTGATGCCGTCTGTTTCCTTACGTCCCGCGATGTGGGGTTCTTTACCCAAGCCAGCGCCGAGGTTGGCGCTGCCGCGGCGCAGTGCGTGGCCACCGTAGGTCTGTCCAACGCCGAGCGGGTCGGCCACCGCGTGGATCGCAGTAATTTTGATTGGGGGACGATCAATATTGCCGTTGCTCTGCAATCAGGGCTGAGCCAGACAGGGCTGATCGAGGCGCTCACAATTGCCGCGCAAGCACGCACCGCTGCAATCCTCGAGCTGGGCTTGGCCCTGTCCACGGGGATTGCGACAGGTACAGGCACCGATTGTATCGCGATTGCCGCGCCGCAAACCACTTCCGATTACGCAGGGCTCCACACCGAGATTGGCGAGGCGATCGGCCGCGCTGTTTATGACGCGACACTTGAGGGGGGCCGCGACTGGATGCGCGATATGAAAGGTTGATGCGTGCGGCTTGCAAAGAGGACAAAGGCTTGCCACTCTGAGTTGACCTGATCGGAGGACTCCCACATGACCTTGCGCCCGCTTGACCTTGATCCGACACATTGCCTGATCGGGGGCACATGGGCCCCGACGGACGCTGGCGAAACGCTGCCACTGATTGATCCCTCTGACGGGGCCACGCTTTGTGAGATTGCGCGGGGCAAATCCACCGATATCGACCGCGCTGTGATCGCTGCGCGCGCAGCTTTTGACGGACCGTGGGGCCGTAGTACGGCAGTCGAGCGGGGCCGCATCTTATCGAAAATCGGCGCACTGGTGCTGGAGAATACCGAAGCGCTGGCCGAGTTGGAGGCACGCGACGTGGGCAAGCCCTTGTCCCAAGCGCGCGCCGATGTCATCGCTCTTGCCCGCTACATGGAGTTCTACGCTGGCGCGGTGGACAAGCTACACGGACAAACGATCCCCTATCTCGACGGCTACACCGTCTATACCCTGCGCGAGGCGCATGGTGTGACGGGCCACATCATCCCGTGGAACTATCCGATGCAGATCATAGGCCGTTCGGTTGGGGCTGCGCTGGCGACAGGCAATGCCGCTGTCCTGAAACCAGCCGAGGAGGCCTGCCTGACCGCGCTGGCCTTTGGTGAATTGGCGCGCCGTGCGGGTCTGCCAGACGGGGCGCTGAATGTCGTGCCAGGTTTGGGGGCAGAGGCGGGGGCGGCGCTAACAGGTCACGCAGGCGTCAACCATATCTCGTTCACAGGTTCGGTGGCCACGGGCCGCGCGGTTCAGCAGGCAGCAGGGGCAAATGTGATCCCCGTCACGCTGGAGCTGGGGGGCAAGTCTCCTCAATTGGTTTTTGATGATGCCGATATCGACGCGGCACTGCCGTTTCTGGTGAACGCAGGTATCCAGAACGCGGGTCAGACTTGCTCTGCCTCTTCGCGCATTCTGGTGCAGCGTGGCGTCTATGCTGAAGTCGTGAGCAAAATGGCTGAACGCTATGCCGCTCTCTGTGCTGGGCCAGCCATGTCTGATCTTTCCGTGGGGCCGCTGGTCTCGATGCGCCAAAAGCAAATCGTCGATGGGTTCTTGGCCAAGGGCGCAGACCTTACGATGATCGCCCAAGGCCACATAGCGGAGGATGCACCTGCGGGGGGCGCTTATGTTGCCCCCACACTGTTCGAAGGTGTGCCAGCCGATCATGTATTAGCACAGGACGAGGTTTTCGGCCCCGTGCAAGTGCTCATTCCCTTCGAGGATGAGGCAGAGGCTTTGGCAATCGCTAATGGTACGGCCTACGGGCTTGTCGCTTCAGTCTGGTCGCGTGACGGCGCGCGGCAAATGCGGTTGGCGCGTGCCTTGCGTGCAGGGCAGGTGTTTGTGAACAATTACGGTGCAGGCGGCGGGGTAGAGCTTCCTTTCGGCGGATCGGGCCTGTCGGGTCACGGTCGCGAGAAAGGGTTTGAAGCGCTTTATGGCTTCACCACGCTGAAAACAGTGGCGGCGTACCACGGGTAAGCTAGACTTGAGGTAACGGAAAAGGGAGGCATGCGATGCGGTTGGAAGGCAAGACGGCGATTGTTACGGGGGGTGCGTCAGGCTTTGGCGCAGGGATCGTGCGCAAATTCGTAAATGAAGGCGCGCAGGTGATGATCGCGGATATAAACACGGACATGGCCGAGGAGCTGCGTCAGGAAATGGGCGCGCATGCAGTTGTATGTACTGTGAATGTTGCCGATGGTGCCAGTGTGGCCGCGATGACCGCGCAAGCCAACGACGTTTGGGGCCACATCGATATCTTGGTCAACAATGCAGGCATCACCCATTTGCCCGCCCCGATGGAAACGATTGCCGATGATGAATTCGACCGTGTCTTTGCTGTGAATTGTAAGTCTGTCTATCTCACGGCGCGCAATATTGTACCGCTGATGAAAGCGCGGAGCGCTGGCAATATCCTCAACGTAGCTTCCACCGCAGGCGTGTCGCCGCGCCCCAACCTCAATTGGTACAACGCCACCAAAGGCTGGATGAACAATGCGACCAAAGGAATGGCCGTCGAGCTGGCGCCGTCTGGCATTCGCGTCAATGCGCTCAACCCCGTCGCTGGCGAGACACCGTTGCTGGCGTCCTTTATGGGCGAGGACACGCCAGAGATGCGCGCTAAATTCTTGTCCACCATCCCGCTGGGGCGCTTTTCCACGCCAGAGGATATGGGCAATGCGGCATGCTATCTGTGCTCGGACGAGGCATCGATGATCACAGGGGTTTGTATGGAAGTCGACGGCGGACGCTGTATCTGATCAAAAACCTAAACTTTTTGAAGGTGGGCATCTTGGTATCCGTTCGCACCTTTCTTAAATAGCGCATAGACTATTTCACAAATTCGTCATGATTCCATATCGGGGCGAGCCGACAGGCCCAGCAGGGAAACATCTGCGGGCCCCAACAGTATGGAGCACATGTGTCCCTTCTTTTGATTGTTGCCTTGCCATTTCTGGGTGCCCTTCTGCCCGGTTTGATGAACCAAGCGGGGCGTGCCGCCTGTGCTGGTGTTACATTTACTGTCACATTGCTGGCCTTCATCGGCCTGCTGACAAACCTGCCTGCGGTTATCGCGGGGGAATTGGTGACCTTCCGTGTGGATTGGATTCCCTCGCTGGGGATCAATTTCACGCTGATGCTGGACGCGCTGGGCTTTTTCTTTGCTCTGCTGATCCTCGGCATCGGAATGCTGATCATTGCCTATGCGCGCCACTACCTCGCCCGCGAGGACAACATGGGGGAATTCTTTACCTACCTGCTGCTGTTCCAAGGGGCGATGGTCGGTATTGTGATGTCCGACAACATCCTGCTTTTGCTGGTGTTCTGGGAGCTGACATCGCTCTCGTCCTTCCTGCTCATCGGCTATTGGAAGCATCTGCCTGAAGGTCGCCAAGGGGCCCGCATGGCCCTCACGGTGACGGGGATGGGTGGCCTTGCCATGATTGGCGGCATGATGATCCTTGGCCAGATTGCAGGAAGCTATGATCTGAGCGTCATTTTGCAAAATCGCGAGCTTATTCAGGAAAGCCCGCTTTATCTGCCGGCACTGATCCTGATCCTGCTCGGTTGTTTCACCAAGTCTGCACAGTTCCCGTTCCACTTCTGGCTGCCGCACGCGATGGCCGCACCTACGCCTGTGTCTGCCTACCTGCACTCCGCTACGATGGTTAAGGCGGGTATTTTCCTGATGGCGCGTATGTGGCCTGTGCTGGCTGGCACGCCCGAGTGGTTCTATATCGTCACAACTGCGGGCCTGATCACAATGGTGCTTGGCGCATCCATCGCGTTCTTCAAGCATGACCTGAAGGCGCTCTTGGCCTTCTCCACCGTGAGCCACCTTGGCCTGATCACCATGCTGCTGGGCACCGGCACAGCCTTTGGCGCTTTCGTCGCAGTGTTCCATATTCTCAACCACGCCACCTTCAAGGCGGCGCTCTTTATGTCCGCTGGCATCGTAGACCACGAGACGAAGACGCGCGATATTCGCATCCTTGGCGGGCTCCGCCACCTCATGCCAATCACCTTCGTCATTGCCACGCTAGGCGCGCTGTCGATGGCGGGTATCCCCCTGCTGAATGGTTTCCTGAGCAAGGAAATGATGCTCAAGGAAATGGAAAAGACCTATCTCTTTGGTCCCGAGTGGTTGGTGCCCGTGTTGGTCACTTTCGGCTCGCTCATGTCTGCGGCCTATTGCTTCCGCCTGATCGGCCATACCTTCCTCGGCCCCAAGCGTGACGCGGCCAGCTATCCGGCCAAGCCGCATGATCCGGGTCCGGGCCTGTGGCTGCCCCCTGCGATTCTTGTGACGCTTGTGGTGGGCATTGGCGTGGCACCTTTCCTCGTGCAACCCTTTGTCGAGCTGGTGACCGCGTCCCTGTTGGGAACTGCTGGGCAGGTGCCTGATTATAAGATCGCAATCTGGCATGGTGTGAACGTCCCGCTGATCATGTCCATCATCGCCGTTGGTGGCGGTCTGATCGTGCTGGCGCTGTTCAATCCGCTACTGCGCGCATGGAATGCAACCCCGCGGCCTGAGGCCAAGGTAATATTCGAGGGTTTGATCGAAGCTATCGTGCGCCTTGCAAAAGCACTCACCCTGCCGCTGCACAACGGAGCCTTCTCGCGCTATGGTGCGGTAATGGCGGTGACCGTGATTGTGGCGGGCTACTATGCGTGGATTTCAGGCACGGTGGGTGCGCAGACCCGTGAATTGCAACCTGCTGGTATGATTGAGGTCGCGGGCTGGATCATGCTCGTTGCGGCGACCCTTGGCATGGTCTTCTTGCACCGCAACCGTTTGCTGTCGCTGGTGCTGATCGGGATCGTGGGACTGATGGTCTCGGTCGGATTTGTGTTCTTTTCCGCGCCGGATCTGGCAATGACACAGATCACAGTTGAGGTGGTGACGATCATTCTGCTGCTGCTCGCGCTCAATTTCCTGCCCAATGAGACACCTGTTGAAAGCACGGTTCTGCGCCGCGTGCGCGATGTCACCATTGCGGTGGCAGGCGGGCTGGCGACAATGGCGATGAGCTATCACTACATGCTGCGCGAGGCTGTCGTATCGCCTATCTCTGAATTCCACCTCGCCAACAGCTATAAGGGCGGCGGCGGGACCAATGTGGTCAACGTGATCTTGGTAGATTTCCGTGCCTTTGACACCTACGGGGAGATCATTGTGCTCGGTATCGCGGCGGTGCTGATTTATGCTCTGACAGAGACATTGTTGGGCGGCCCTGTGCGTGCGCGCCTACTTAATCGCACGCCGGACAAGCCGCTGGCGGGGGATATGCATCCCACGATGATGGTCGTGCTGACCCGTGTGTTGATGCCTGTCGTCATGGTTGTGGGTTTCTATATCTTCTTGCGCGGCCACAATGAGCCTGGCGGCGGGTTTATCGCAGGTCTGATCGTCTCCATTGGTTTGGTGATGCAATATATGGCCAGCGGCTACAGCTGGGCCACCGCGCGCCAGCGGTATCCCCATCACGGTGTGATTGGCGCAGGGGTTCTGATCGCGGGCCTGACGGGCATTGGCTCATGGTTCGTGGGCAAGCCTTTCCTGACCACTGATTTCACCTACGTGCGCATCCCGCCGTTTGAAAAGTTCGAGCTGGCAACTGCGGCGCTGTTTGATCTGGGCGTCTTTCTTGCCGTTGTCGGTGCGGTAATGCTCTCGCTCGACGGCTTCTCGCGCCTCGCACGGCGCGCCCACATAAAGGACAGTGACTACGCCATGGATATCAACCCTGCGCGATCCGAGAATGAAGCGCTAAAGGGCGGGGGAGCATAAAATGGAATTTCTGGTTGCTTCTGCCATTGGTGTTATGACGGCTGGTGGTCTTTATATGGTCATGCGTCTGCGAACGTTTCCCGTGATCCTCGGGGTTTCATTGCTGACCTACGCAGTGAATGTCTTTCTGTTTGCTTCGGGTCGTTTGACCACGGCTGCGCCTCCGATCCTGTCGGACGCAACGGTTTACACAGATCCGTTGCCACAGGCTTTGGTCCTCACGGCAATTGTGATCTCCTTCGGTATGACGGCTGTCGTAGTGATGATCGCACTCGGTGCCTTCCTCGGTACCGATGACGATCACATAGACGACGAGCATGCGGAAAAAGCGCAGGCTGAGCGCGGGGAGGACGCGACATGATGCATTGGCTCATTCTGCCCATTATTCTGCCCGCCTTTATCGCGCCCTTCATCATTCTTGCGGCGCGCTATCACATGGGTATCCAGCGTGTCGTCTCGGTAGGGGGTACACTTGGCATGATCGCCGTGGCGATCGGTCTGGTACTGGAGACATCAGACGGTACGGTCATGCTCTATCAGGCGGGCGATTGGGCAGCACCCTTTGGCATCGTGCTGGTCGGTGACCGACTGAGCACGATGATGGTGCTGTTGATGGCATTGCTGGCGCTTTGTGTGCTGCTCTATTCCATAGGCTCAAAATGGGACGAGCGGGGGCGCCACTTCCATGTTCTGTTCCAGTTCCAGCTTATGGGTATCGCTGGTGCATTCCTGACGGGTGACTTGTTCAACCTGTTCGTATTCTTCGAAATCCTGCTCATCGCCAGCTATGGCTTGATGATCCACGCTGGCGGTAACGCAAGGCTGCGCGCAGGTGTGCAATATGTGCTTTTCAACCTTCTAGGCTCTACCCTGTTCCTGTTTGCCCTTGGCGCGCTCTATGCCGAGACGGGGTCACTCAATATGGCCGACGTGGCCCAGCGGGTCCTGTCGGTGAGTGCGGATGAGACGGTGGGCATTCGTGTCGCCGCAGTGCTGCTGCTGTTGGTCTTTGCCATCAAGGCCGCGATTGTGCCGTTGCACTTCTGGTTGCCAAGCTCGTATGCAGAGGCCCCCGCGCCCGTTGCGGCACTCTTTGCGATCATGACCAAAGTCGGGGCCTATGCGATCATCCGTGTCTACACGATGATCTTCCCTGTCGATCTCGAGGTGACATCGGGCTTGCATGACACCTACTTGCTGCCAGTCGCCCTCCTGTCGCTCGCCGTCGGTGCCGTTGGCGTTCTTGCTGCGAAAAAGCTGGACCGTTTGGTGGCCTTTGCGGTGATAAGCTCGATGGGGATGGTTATGGTTGGCGTGGCGCTCTTTACCGAGGAAAGCATCGCTTCGGCGCTCTATTACATCGTGCACTCTACGCTCGCCGCTGGGGCATTGTTCCTGATTGTTGATCTTGTTCGCCAAAGCCGCGGAGACTTGGGATTGCGCGTCCATGCACCCGTTGCAGGGGCCGCGCTGATTGCGGGTCTGTTCATGGTTGCTGCAATTGCGATGACGGGCTTGCCGCCGCTCTCGGGGTTCATTGGCAAGCTGATGATCCTCAACGCGGCATTTGATGAGGGGCCGAACACATGGGTGTGGGCGCTGGTGCTGGGCTGTAGCCTGATCAGCATTGTGGGCTTTGCACGCGCAGGCTCCATCCTGTTCTGGAAAGCGCAGGCCGAGGATGCACCAGCAGCGGACCACGAGCGCAACGCGCCAGCGGCCCTGTCTTATGTGGCCGTTGGGGGGCTGCTCACCATGCTGGTGCTACACACGGCCTTTGCAGGCCGCATGTACGACTATACCACCGCCACAGCCGCACAGCTGTTCGCGCCTGATGACTACATCAGTACCGTGCTCGAAACGCCGGGCAAGCTGAGCGACAACTGGAACGCCAAAAAAGAGAAGGATCAGTGAGATGATGCGTTTATTTCAATGGCTCTTCCCGCATCCTGTCCTAACGCTGCTGCTGGCAGTGGTCTGGATCATTCTGCAAAATGGCTTCTCTGCAGGCATGGCGGTCTTCGCTCTTATCCTCGGCACGATCATTGTCCGCATCACGGCAGCCTTTTGGCCCGAGAGGCCAGGCGGGTTTCGTGTGGGCAAGATGATCTCCTATGCGCTTTTGGTAATATGGGATATTCTTGTGGCCAACGTGCAGGTGGCGTGGATTGTTCTCAGTGTCCCCAACGTCAAGCTCAAGCCCGCATGGATTTCCATCCCGCTGGAGTTGCGCACGCCCGAAGCAATCACTTTGCTGGCAGGAACAATCACCCTGACACCGGGCACGGTATCAGCCGACCTGTCGCAAAGTGGTCACTACCTGCTGGTGCATGTCTTGCACACCGATGATCCAGACGCAGAGCGCGACCTGATCAAAACCCGATATGAAGCCCGCCTGAAGGAGATTTTCGTATGACCCTTGCGACTGATCTGATGAATTACGCGCTGGTACTGGCGTTTGTAGTGGTCGGCCTTTGCCAGCTGATGGCGATGGTGCGTGTCGTCATCGGGCCCGGTACGGCAGACCGTATTCTGGCGCTTGATACGATGGTCATCAATGCCATCGGCCTGATCGTACTGATGGGCCTCGCGCAGGGCACACGGATCTATTTCGAAGCATCCCTCATCATTGCGATGCTCGGCTTTGTCTCAACCGTCGCATATGCGCGGTTTGTACTGCGGGGGGACATCATCGAATGACCTATGAAATTGTAGCACTCTATGCCGTGACCTTTTGTCTGGTGGTTGGCTCGATCTTCACTCTGGTGGGAGCGATTGGTCTGTTGAAGTTCAACGACGGCATGACCCGCCTTCATGCGCCGACAAAGGTGGGCACCGTGGGGGTCGGCGCACTTTTGCTGGCTTCTATCATCTACAATGGTGTCTTCGGGGAGGGCGCTGTCCAAGAGCTGCTCATCATGGGGTTCTTGTTTGTGACGGCACCGATTTCCGCGCATTTTATCGCAAAAGTGAACATGCATCGCGGGACGTGCGATACCCCGCCGGAATTGCCCGAGGACGAGCAGTGGGCAACTTTCGATTTGCCTGCATCGGATCAGGAATTGACCAAACCGCTTCTCTCCGAAAGCTAGAGCGCTGCAAACCCTTCGGCCAAATGGTCGAAGGTCAGGCGCACGCGCGGGCTCATCCGCAACTCTCGGTGCGCGGTGAGCCAGACTGGGATCGTGCCGATGGTCATATCGGGCCAAAGCTGTACGAGATCGGGATCAGCCGCGCCCATGATGCGCTGACCAAAGCCGATGCCCATCCCCGCCCTCAGCATTTGCCAGCACACCACCTGATCGTCGGAGCGGAAGTTGAAAAAGCTGCGGTCGACGGTCATGCCCATCTGGCGCATGCCGTCGATGATGAGCGTGCTGCGGTCATAACCGATGACGGTATGACCCGTTAGATTTTGTGGGCCGTCTGGCATGCCACACCGCTCGAGATAGCTGCGCGCGGCAAAGATACCTATGGGAAGGTCAGCGACTTTCCTTGCAATCAGATCATTCTGGGTGGGGCGGTACATGCGCACGGCCAGATCGGCCTCGCGGCGTAGCAGATTGTCGGACTGGTCCGAGGCGACGACCTCAACGCTCAGCGCGGGATGTTTGGTGCGCAATCCAACCAATAGGGGTGGCAAGAGGTAGCTGGCGGCGATCTGGCTGGCGGTGATGCGCACCGTGCCGCTGATGTCCTGAGCCTGCGCGCCCGCAAAGGACAGTTGGGCTGCGGCCTCAGCCATAGATTGCACATGCGCTTGGACCGTGGCCCCCTCTGGCGTGAGGGTCAGACCCGCGGAAGAGCGGGAGAAAAGCCGTGCGCCCAGCAGCTCTTCAAGCTGTGCCAAGTGACGGCTCAGCGTCGGCTGGCTGCTCCCAGCGCGTGCCGCGCCACCAGAGAGGGACCCTGCTTCGCTAATCGCGACGAAGGACTGCAAGAGGTGCCATGGTATCGCTGTAGTATTCATATTTGGATATATTGATCCGAAATTGCTGAGTTATCCATTCATAATCGGACTGTTACGTTCTCCATGTCAACAGCAATGAATTGGAGAAAATTATGACTGGAACTGTACTTATCCTCGGGGCCAATGGCCGCTTTGGCCGCGCTGCGACGCAGGCATTTGCAAACGCAGGCTGGCAGGTGCGCGCCGCGAGCCGCAAAGGGAACTCGGCGCCCCGCACAGGTGTCACCGCTGTGGCGGTCAATGTGATGGACACTGCGGCGCTGAGCGCTGCTGCACAGGGTGCCGATGTGATCGTGCACGCGGTCCATCCGCCCTATCCTGACTGGGCTGATATAATGCCTGTCCACACGAAAAACGTTATTGCGGCCGCCCGCGCCAGTGGTGCAACAGTGATGGTGGTAGGGAACGTCTACACCTTCGGAGAGAACGCGCCCGAGCTCTATGCAGAGACCCTTACGCCAGCACCCACAACGCGCAAAGGTCATCTGCGCCTCGATATGGAGCGTGCGTTCGAGGCTGCCGCCGCAGACGGTGTGCACAGTGTGATCCTGCGCGGAGGTGACTTCATCGAGCGGGAAAAAACGGGCAACTGGTTTGACACATATATGACCAACAAACTCCACAAGGGTGTGTTCACCTATCCCGGAGCGCGTGATGTGGTGCATGCTTGGGCCTATTTGCCCGACATGGCCCGCGCGATGGTGGACCTTGCTAAGATGCGCAATACACTGCCCGCATTTTCCAGCTTCGGATTTGAAGGCTACAGTTTGACTGGGCACGAGATGCATCAAGCGGTAGAGAAGGCCGTTGGTCGCCCGCTCAAGGCAGCAGCGTTTCCGTGGGGCCTGATGCGCGTCTTGGCACTGTTCAGCCCGTTGATGCGCGAGGTGCTTGAGATGCGGTATTTGTGGGAGGTGCCGCACCGCGTTGATGGCGGCCCCCTAGCGGCCGCGTTGCCCGATTTCGCGCCGACCCCACTGGAAGAGGCCATGCTTCAGGTGCTGTTGCCGCAGTCTAAGGACGCATCTGATCCGCGACCCGCAGCACTGCGATCCGCTTGACAAAGGGACGCCTCATGGGGCTTCCTGACACAAATATTTTCAGGAGAGCCCCATGATGAAAACCCGTGCCGCCGTTGCCGTTGAAGCAGGAAAACCGCTCGAAATCATGGAGGTCAATCTCGAAGGCCCCAAGCGCGGCGAAGTTCTGGTCGAGATCAAGGCCACAGGCCTGTGCCATACGGATGAATTCACCCGTTCGGGGGATGATCCCGAAGGCATCTTCCCCGCGATCCTCGGCCATGAGGGCGCGGGCGTTGTGCTGGAAGTGGGCGAGGGTGTGACCACGCTCGAGGTGGGCGACCACGTTATCCCGCTCTATACGCCTGAATGTCGCGAGTGTGAGTATTGTCTGTCGGGCAAAACCAACCTCTGCCAAAAAATTCGCGTCACCCAAGGGCGTGGCCAGCTTCCTGATGGCACCACGCGCTTCTCCATGCTCGATGGCACGCCGATCCATCACTACATGGGCTGCTCCACCTTCGCCAACCACACGGTCGTGCCCGAAATCGCACTTGCCAAGGTGCGCAAGGACGCACCGTTTGACAAGATTTGCTACATCGGCTGCGGTGTGACGACGGGCATCGGCGCGGTCATCAACACCGCCAAGGTCGAGATCGGTGCGCGTTGCGTGGTGTTCGGTCTCGGCGGCATCGGCCTCAACGTGATCCAAGGGCTGCGTATGGCGGGGGCCGACCAGATTGTGGGCGTGGACCTCAACGATGACAAGGAAGAGACGGGCAAGTATTTCGGCATGACCGACTTTGTGAACCCGTCGAAAGTGGATGGAGATATGGTCGCCCATCTGGTGGAGCTCACAGGCGGTGGTGCCGACTACACCTTTGATGCCACAGGCAACACCCAAGTCATGCGCACCGCCCTTGAGGCCGCGCACAAAGGCTGGGGCGAGAGTATCATCATCGGTGTCGCCCCTGCGGGCGCCGAGATTTCGACGCGCCCCTTCCAGCTAGTGACGGGTCGTGTTTGGAAAGGAACCGCTTTTGGGGGTGCAAAGGGGCGCACTGACGTGCCCAAAATTGTTGACTGGTACATGAGCGGGAAGATCGAGATTGATCCGATGATCACCCATAAACTCACCCTCGACCAGATCAACGAAGGCTTTGATCTGATGCACGAGGGCAAATCCATCCGCGCTGTGGTGGAATTCTGAAAAAGCCTCGGGGCGCGGGTGACGTCACGCCGCGCCCTGTTGTGACCCAAGCGGGTTCTGGTACATTGTCCTCGTATACTACGCCGAGGTACCATGACCAAAACAGCACTCATCACTGGCGCCTCCTACGGGATTGGCGCTGAATTCGCCCGCTATCACGCGCAAAAAGGCGGCGACGTTATCTTGACGGCGCGGTCTGAGGAAAAGCTCGAAACACTTGCCGCTGCGTTAGAGGCCGAATACGGGATCAAAGCGCATGTCTTCGCGGCTGATCTGGCAACGCCGCAAGGGTCTTCCGCGCTGATTGAGCAAATCACAGCGGCAGGTTTGCAGGTCGATATCCTGATCAACAACGCAGGCTTTGGCGGGCAGGGCCGCCACATAGACCGCACCCTCGCGGACGAACAGGAGATGATCGATCTCAACGTCAAAGCGCTCGTCGCGCTCTGCCATCATTATGGCCGCGACATGGCCAAACGTGCACAAGGACGCATCCTCAACGTAGGCTCCTCCGCTGGCTTCATGCCGGGTCCGTTGCAGGCAGTCTATTTCGCGACGAAGTCTTTTGTGCAAAGCTTTTCCCAAGCCCTTGATCATGAGCTGCGCCCGCAAGGCGTAACCGTTACCGTGCTTGCACCGGGATACGTGAAGACGTCCTTCGCGGATCGCGCTAACCTGCATGGTACCAATCTGGTCAAAGGCGGCGGGAAAACGCCGCGATCCGTGGCGAAATACGGATATGACGCTATGTCGCGTGGAGAGTTGGTGGCCATCAACGAGAAGCCCTTGGACTTCATGATCAACTGGTTGATCCCGCTGTTGCCCCGCCGCGCCGTGCTCAAGATGATTGAGCGGATGCAAAAGAAATAAGACCTGACAAGAGGCTATTGCGATGAAATTGAACGTAAACGGAACCGAGCATGAGGTGGATGTCGAGGATGACATGCCGCTGTTGTGGGTGCTGCGCGACGAGCTTGGCATTACAGGCGTGAAATACGGATGCGGCATCGCTCAATGCGGGGCCTGTACGGTGCATGTAGACGGCGTTGCCGTGCGCTCGTGCCAGTTGGCCGCAGGCGATTTGGATGGCGATGTGACCACCATCGAGGGTCTTGGTACACCTGACGCGCTCCATGCGGTGCAAGAGGCGTGGGTCGAGCATCAAGTCGCGCAGTGCGGCTACTGCCAGTCGGGCCAGATCATGCAGGCGGCCAGCTTTCTTGATCTCAATTCAGCCCCCACGGATGACCAGATTGATCAGGCGATGAGCGGTAACCTGTGCCGCTGCGGCACCTACCCGCGTATCCGCGCCGCCGTGAAATCCGCCGCAACCAAGCTGCAGAGGGCGTAATTATGGGACGCATTAAAACAATCGCCCGCCGTTCGTTCCTTGTTGGCTCAGCCGCCATTCTGGGCGGGGTGGCATTCGGCACCTATCTGGTCAAACGCGACCCCGCCAACCCGCTCAGCGCAGATGCCGCCGCAGGGGATGCGGTGTTCAATCCGTGGGTCAAGATCAACGAGAGTGGCATCACGCTGGTGACACCCCATACCGATCTGGGGCAGGGGGCTGCGATGATGCAGGCCATGCTTATCGCAGAAGAGCTGGACGTGGAGATCGATCAGGTCACCACCACACCCGGTGTGGCTGCTGGCGCCTATTACAACACTGCCTTGGGAGATGAAGCCGTGCCCTTCCGCTCCAACGACGACAGCTTTGCAGCCGAGGCGATGCGCAGCACGATGGGTGCCGTGATGAAGGTGGTAGGTGCGCAGGTCACGGGCGGCTCGACCTCCGTTCCTGACAGTTATGTGAAATTGCGCAAGGCAGGCGCCGTAGCGCGTGAGACGCTCAAGGCCGCCGCTGCGGCCGAGACGGGGTTGGATGCTGCTGATCTAACGACCGAGCGTGGCGCGGTTGTGCTGCCTGACGGCATGCGGATGGAGTATACCACGCTGGCTGCCGCCGCTGCGCAGATCGAACCTGTAAACGATGTCACCCTGCGCGATCCTGCGGAGTGGCGTCTGGTTGGTAAACCGATGCAGCGGCTTGATATCGTCAGCAAATCCACAGGCACGCAGACCTTCGGGATTGACGTGAAATTGGACGGGATGGTGCATGCCTCCGTGCGGATGAACCCGCGCAAAGGCGCGGAGTTGCTGGGTTTTGACGCGGGCGATGCCGAGGGCATGCGCGGCGTACAGAAGATCATTGGCCTGCCCTACGGCGTAGCTGTGGTGGCCGACAACACATGGCGCGCTTTTCAGGCTTTGGACGCCATTGAGTATGATTGGGCGGATGCGCCGTTCCCTGCAGAGCAGGCCGATCACTGGAAGGCTGTTGAAGCGTCTTTCGTGGCTGATCGTTTGGACAAGGAATGGCGCCACGACGGCGATGTGGAGGCGGCGCTGGAGGGCGCGGATGTGGTTGAGGCCGAGTACCGCGCACCCTACGTGGCCCATCAGCCGCTGGAACCTCTCAGCGCTGTAGCTAAAGTCACAGATGACCGCGTCGATGTTTGGGTTTCCCACCAGATGCCCGGATTTGCCGAGCAGCGTATCGCCGCGCGCCTCGGGATGGAGACGGGGCAAATCTTCCTGCACAACCAATACGCAGGCGGCAGCTTTGGCCACCGTCTGGAGTTTGATAACATCGACGTGGTTGTAGACATCGCGCGCGAGATCAAGGGCACGCCCGTCAAGCTCACCTTTAGCCGCGAGGAAGATTTTGCGCAGGATTACAACCGTCAGATCGGTATGGCGCGCGGGCGTGGCGCGCATGCGGGAGGCAAGGTGACGGCGCTCGATCTTGATATCGCGACTGTATCGGCGTCGCGTTCGCAATCCGGGCGGTTGGCAGCACCTGTACCCGGGCCCGATGTGCAGTTGGCGGCAGGGGCATGGAACATGCGCTACGCAGTGCCTAATCTACGCGTACGCGCCTATGCTGTGCCAGAGCTCGCGCCGACCTCGTCGTGGCGCAGTGTCGGGGCCTCCACCGCGGGCTTTTTCGCCGAGAGTTTCGTTGATGAGTTGATCCACGCCGCAGGGGCCGATCCGATGGAAGAGCGCTTGCGTCTGGTCAACGATGACGACGCCCGTGCGGTGCTTGAGGCAGTGGCCGAGATGTCGGATTGGGGCGCGCCGTTGGGTCCGCGTCAGGGGCGCGGTGTAGCGATTGTCACCTCCTTTGGCGTGCCCACGGCAGAGGTAGTGCAAGTCACCGATACCGATGATGGCATCAAGATCGACCATGTTTGGGTCGCAGCAGAAGTGGGCCGCGTGATTGATCCGGTCAACTTGGAGAACCAGATTATGGGCGGCGTTGTCTGGGGGCTTGGTCACGCCATGAACTCCGAGATCACCTACGCCGATGGTCGTGCCGAGCAGGACAACTACCACATGGCCGAGGGCATGCGTCTGCACCAATGCCCTGTGATCGAAGTGCGCGCGCTCGAGAATAACCCGACTGTGCGCGGCGTCGGGGAGCCGCCTGTACCGCCCGCTGCTCCTGCGCTGGCCAACGCGATTTTTGCCGCCACGGGTAGGCGACTGCGCGAGATGCCATTCTATCACACGGTGGATTTCCTATGAGACTGCTTGCACTTTTCATCGCTCTAAGCCTGCCTGCGGCATCCTATGCACAAGACGGGGCCGCGGCATGGGAGCGTATTTTCGCCGTTGTCTCGCACCCGCGCTGTACCAATTGCCACGTGGGCGAAAGTGGGCGGCCCGCGTGGGATGATTTGGGCTATGGCGCGCAGCGCCTGCACGGGATGAACATCGTCGCGGGCGAAAGTCGCATCGGGGCAGAGACTATTCCCTGCCGCGTGTGTCATATTTCTGCCGAGGGGCCGAATGATGTTCCCCACGCCGCGCCGCAAATTGACGATGCGTGGCGTCTGCCGCCCGCTGAACTTGCATGGCGTGGCAAAACCGGCGCGGAGATTTGTACCGCACTGCGTGATCCCGATCTTAACGACGGTTTCGATATGGAAGAGCTGGTGGAGCATGTCACCACCAGTGCTTTTGTGAACTATGGTTTCACTCCAGGCGCAGGTCGCAGCCCCGCACCAGGATCTACCGAGGCCTTGGCGCAGGATTTGGCACTATGGGCAGCAGCTGGCGCGCCTTGTCCTGACGCTTAGGCGTCGCGCGCCCGAGGGTGTCGCAATTGAGCTTGACCTGTGGGGCGCTTCGCGACCACGGTTGATTTATGGAAATTCTACACAGCACCCGCCCCGCACCGCTTGTCGGTCTTGATGACATTCCGATGCCTTCGGATGATGCGCCCCGCGCGCAGGCACTGGTTGCGCGGTGTCCCGTTGCCGCCGTAACCCCGCTCGAGAGTTCCGAGGCGATTGCAACGCAGGCCGGCGTGTCCGATGTCTGGATCAAGGATGAGCGGGGCCGTATGGGGCTCGGCAGCTTCAAAGCGCTGGGGGCAGCTTACGTCATTGCCTGCGATGCCCAAGAGGGCAGGGCTGCAGCCAAAACCTATGTCACGGCGAGTGCGGGCAACCATGGCATGTCCGTCGCGGCGGGAGCCAAAGCCTTCGGCGCTGCTTCGGTCGTCTATATTGCACAAACAGTGCCCGAGAGTTTTGCCAGCCGCCTTGAGCAGGAGGGCGCACAGGTGATCCACGAGGGGGAAACCTATGAAGACAGCCTCCAAGCCGCTGAAAAAGCCGCGGATGACAATGGCTGGCAGCTTCTCTCGGACGGTTCATGGCACGGCTATACCGATTTGCCGCACCGGTTGATGGAAGGCTACACAGTGCTGATGGCCGAGGCGATTGAACAGATACCCCAAGTGCCAACCCACATATTTCTGCAGGCAGGAGTTGGCGGTCTGGCCTGTGCTTGTGCCGCGCTGGCACGGCAGGCGTGGGGGAATGCACCGCAGATTATCGTGGTCGAGCCTGACGCCGCCCCCGCCCTGCATGGTTCGGTTAAAGCAGGCAAAGCGGTTGAGAGCGCAGGCCCCGTCTCGGACATGGGGCGGCTCGATTGCAAGATGCCCTCGCTGATTGCGCTCAAAGGGCTGGCACGCGACGCGGATGCCTTTGCGTTGATCTCCGAGGCCGAGGGACAAGCGGGCGCAGGCCTTGCGATGGTGGCGGGGATGGCGTCCTCCCCGTCAGGTGCAGCAGGCATTAGTGCATTGATCAGCCTGAGTGAGGCGCAACGCGACGCGCTTAACATCACAGCCCAATCGCGTATCTTATGCGTTCTGAGCGAAGGCCCCGCCTGATGCAGCGCGGATTTGCGCAGTCCGAATTCGAGCAGCGCATGGCTCGCGCGCAAAGCAGGATGCAGGCCGCAGGGATCGACGCGCTTTTCCTCACGACCGAAGCTGACATGCGCTATTTCACAGGGTTTCTCACGCGTTTCTGGGAAAGCCCGTCGCGGCCTTGGTTCCTTGTGGTGCCGCAATCAGGCAAGCCCATCGCGGTGATCCCGTCCATCGGGGCAGCGCTTATGGCGCAGACATGGATCGACGATATTCGCACATGGCGTGCGCCAAACCCTCAGGATGACGGAGTGAGCCTGCTTGCAGAGACGTTGAATGAGATTGGCGCTGAGGTGATCGCGACGCCCATGGGCTATGAGAGCCACCTGCGCATGCCACTGGCCGATTGGACGCGGGTGCAGACAGCGGCGGGGGGCCGTATTCGCGATGACGCAGGCATCATGGCGGGTCTTCGTGCCATCAAATCTGAGGCAGAGATTGCCAAGATCGAACAGGCTTGTGCCATCGCGGGACGCGCCTTTGCCCGCGTACCGCAAATCGCAGCGGAAGGTATCCCGCTGGCTCAAGTGTTCCGCGATTTCCAGCGCTTGTGTCTAGAGGAAGGGGCCGATTGGGTACCCTATCTTGCTGGCGCTTGCGCAAGTGGCGGGTACAGCGATGTGATCTCGCCTGCCAGCGATGCGCCGCTGGCCACTGACGACGTTCTGATGCTGGACACGGGACTTGTCTGGGAGGGGTATTTCAGCGATTTTGATCGCAATTTCAGCATTGGTCCCGCAACGCCCACGACACAGGCTGCCCATGCAAAGCTAATCGATGCAGTAGACGCAGGCGCGCGGATCGCGACGATAGGCAGCACCGCCGCAGATGTATTCCATGCGATGGACGCGATTGTAACGGGTGGGGCAGGAGGCTCGGACGCGGGGCGGCTGGGCCACGGATTGGGGATGCAGCTGACCGAGGGGCTGTCGCTGATCCCCTCTGATCACACCGTGCTTGAGGTCGGGATGGTGATTACGCTGGAGCCGGGCATCGACGTGGGCAATGGCAGGATACTGGTACATGAAGAAGACATTGTCATCACTGAGGGCGCCCCGCGCTTTTTGTCGCCACGTGCGGGCCGCGAGATGATCACAATATGACGCGCTACAGCTATACTCGCGCCTCGGACACTGCGGCCCCCTTGGGGATGATCGTGCTACAAACTGATGAGACGGTGGAAAGCGATCTGCGCCGCATGCTGCCGATTGATCAACCGCTCTATGTCAGCCGTGTGCCAAGCGCGCCGCAAGTCACACCCGAAAGCTTGCGCGCCATGTCGGGTCATATTACGCAAGCAGCATCCTTGCTGCCGCAGGCTGTGCCTTATGCAGGGGTTGGATATGGCTGCACCTCCGCATCCGCGCAAATCGGGACGGCCGAAGTTGCAAAGCTGATAGGCGCGGGGGTGCAGACGGCGCATGTGACCGATCCCCTGAGCGCATTGATCGCCGCCTGTGAAGCTCTTGGCATCACGCGGCTCGGGTTCCTCTCGCCTTATACCGCTGACGTCTCGGACAGGCTGCGCGATGCGCTTGGTGCGGCCGGTATTGAAACACCTGTTTTCGGCAGCTTTGAGGAAGCGGATGAAGCCAGTGTCGTGCGCATAGCGCCGCAATCGATCAATGAGGCGGCTTGCGACCTGACAGCGCAAGGAAGCACTGAAGGGATATTCCTGTCATGTACCAACCTGCGCACACTGGACGTCATCGAGCAGATCGAGGGGCGCATTGGCCTGCCGTGCCTGTCGAGCAATCAGGTGCTGGCATGGGCGCTGGGCCGCTGCATCGATTTGCCCGTCGCTATACCGGGCCATCTGGGGCAGACCAGCGCATAACGGTGCTAATTTTGCCATGATCCGGTGTAGCTCTGCCTTGACGCTTCGCCAATGATGGCATACCCACACCACAGGTCGCGGGTGTTGTGTAATGGTTAAGACCTCAGTTTTCCAAACTGAAGATAGGGGTTCGATTCCCCTCACCCGCTCCAACCTCCTCCGAGTTTAGACAGTGCGACAGCCGTGACGCTTGACCCCGCAGCATCTGCACGCCACTAAGCGTTGCACGATTTGTTAAAGGACAGCGCATGGCGGATACTCCCACGCCCCCACCCTCAGCCACGGAAGAGCGCGCGCGCTCGCGCGAGATTGGCGCGTTGCGTGCCTTGTTTCCGTTTTTGCGCCCCTACCGCCTGCTTATGGCGGGTGCGCTGACAGCGCTTGTCGCGACTGCTATGATCTCGCTGGCGCTGCCTTTGGCCGTGCGCCGCGTGGTGGATACGTTCAACACGGGTGAGGCCGAATTGCTGGACCAGTACTTCATGGCCGCTTTGGCAATTGCGGGTCTGCTGGCCGTCGGTTCGGCGCTGCGCTACGCGCTGGTGACGCGATTGGGAGAGCGGGTGGTGGCTGACATCCGCAAAGCCACATTCGACCGCGTCATCTCCATGAGCCCCGTGTTCTATGAAAAGATTATGACGGGTGAGGTGCTGAGCCGCATTACGACCGATACCACGCTGATTCTAAGTGTGATTGGCTCGTCCATCTCCATCGCGCTGCGTAACCTGCTGACCTTTATCGGCGGGCTGATCCTGATGTTGCTGACCTCGGCCAAGCTTGCGGGGATGGTGCTGCTGATTGTGCCCGCGGTGATCGTGCCGATCCTGCTGCTGGGGCGGCGTCTGCGGGTGCTCAGCCGTGAGAATCAGGACTGGATCGCGGCCTCTTCGGGCAATGCTTCCGAAAGCCTGACAGCCGTGCAAACGGTACAGGCCTTCACCCACGAAGCGGCAAGCCGCGCGCAGTTCGAGCAGATGACCGAAAGCTCGTTTGATGCTGCGCGCCGCCGCATTCTGACCCGTGCGTATCTGACCACCATCGTGATCTTCCTTGTTTTTTCTGGCGTGGTCGGTGTGCTTTGGATCGGTGCGCGCGATGTGAGCGCTGGCGTGATGACCGTAGGGTCACTGGTGCAATTTGTGATTTATGCCGTGATGGTTGCAGGCGCGGTTGCCGCCCTGTCCGAGATATGGTCCGAGCTGCAGCGCGCTGCGGGTGCGACGGAGCGTTTGGTTGATCTGCTCGAGGCCGAAGACCCCGTGAATGATCCCGTCGCTGCGCAGGTGTTGCCAGTGCCAGTTGAAGGGCATATCCGCTTTGAAAACGTGAGCTTCCGCTATCCCGCGCGGCCCGATATTGCCGCGCTTGATGGTGTCACGCTCGAAATCAAGCCGGGCGAGACGGTTGCCTTTGTTGGTCCGTCGGGGGCAGGTAAGACAACGATCATCCAGATGATCCTGCGTTTCTATGACCCGCAGGACGGGCGCATCACCTTTGATGGTGTCGATCTGCGCAGCCTCAAGCGTGACGCGTTCCGCCGCGAGACAGCGCTCGTGCCGCAAGACCCTGTTATCTTTGCGGCATCCGCGCGTGAGAACATCCGTTTTGGCCGCCCCGATGCGAGCGATGCAGAGATTGAAGAGGCGGCGCGCGCTGCTGCAGCGCATGACTTTATCACAGCGCTTCCGGGTGGCTATGACGCTTATCTGGGCGAGCGCGGCGTGATGTTGTCGGGCGGTCAGAAACAGCGCATCGCCATTGCCCGTGCGATCCTGCGTGCGGCTCCTGTTTTGCTGCTGGACGAGGCGACAAGCGCGCTTGATGCCGAGAGCGAACACGCGGTGCAGCATGCCGTCGAGGAGCTGAGCGCGGGGCGCACCACGCTCATCGTGGCGCACCGTCTGGCTACTGTGAAAAAAGCCGACCGCATTGTCGTGCTGGAAGCAGGACGCATTGTGGACACAGGCACGCATGATGATCTGGTGGCAAAGGGCGGATTGTATGCCCGCCTCGCGCGGCTCCAGTTCACGGACGGCATCGCGGCAGAGTAATTCCCCCTTGCGTATATGGCGCGCAGGGTGAAACACTGTGCGCCATAAACATACCATTCAGGGAGTATTCAAATGGGTTTGTGGAGTTTCGTTAAAGGCGCTGGCAAGAAAGTGTTTGGCGGTGGCGACGATGCCGAAGTATCAGGTGCAGCACTTCAGGACGAATTGAAGGATCTGGGCCTTGATGCCGAAGGTCTCGACATCACCGTCGAGGGCGACAAGGTCAAGGTGACAGGAAAAGCCGCCTCTCAGGAAATGCGCGAAAAGGTCATTCTGGCCGTAGGCAACGTCGAGGGCGTGGCCGCGGTTGAAGACGATGTCGAAGGCGGCGAAGGCGAGCCGACGTTCCACACCGTCGAGAAGGGCGATACCCTCTGGGCGATCTCCGAAAAGGCGCTGGGCAATGGCGCGCATTACGAAAAGATTTTCGAGGCCAACAAGCCGATGCTTACCCACCCTGACAAAATCTACCCCGGTCAGGTGCTGCGCATCCCGACGCTCTGAATCTATCGCTGCGCTCTGCAATATGCGGGGCGCAGCACCCCATCGCGGTTTGCCTGCTGCATGACGTTGCGTCTGATACGCCGCTATGCTTGAATTATCCTGCGGTCCACGTCATCCTTCCCCGACAAATAACGCACGGCCTCAAAGGTCGGCACAGGGAGGAAGACACATGGGATATAACGGCCTCGCGGACCGCGCGCTGATCGAAGCAGAAAGCGCGTGGGAAGACCGCGATCTGCATAAAACGCTGTATGGCATGTTGGCCAGTACAACATCGAAGTTTCCAAATCACAACGCCATCAGCTATCAGTTGCTTTCGGGTCCGAAGGATTTTGCAGAAACGCTGACGTGGCAGATGCTGCATGACAAAACAGTGCAGGCGGCGAACCTGTTCCGCTCGCTCGGAATTGGCCCTGACGATGTGGTGGCCTATGTGCTGCCCAACTCCAATGAGACGGCGATCACCCTGTTGGGCGGGGCCGTGGCGGGGATTGTGAACCCGATCAACCCGCTGCTCGATGCCGAGCAGATCGGTGCCATTCTGCGTGAGACGAACGCAAAAGTCGTCGTGACCCTGCGCCCGTTCCCCAAGACTGATGTGGCCGATAAAACTGCCGAAGCCGTTGCACTTGCCCCCAATGTGCACACCGTTCTCGAAGTTGATTTGCACCGCTATCTGACTGGTCTCAAGAAGATCATCGTGCCGCTGATCCGCCCGAAGCGCACCGCGCAAAACCAAGCCAAATACATGAACTTCAATGAGGAAATCGGCAAGCAGCCCACAACGCTGCAATTCGAGGATCCGCAGGAAGACCGCGTGGCCTTCTACTTCCACACAGGCGGGACCACGGGCATGCCCAAGGTCGCACAGCACAAGTACTCAGGCGCAATCTATAACGGCTGGACGGGTGCCCGCATCCTCTACACCGAGAATGACGTGGCCATGTGCCCGCTTCCGTTTTTCCATGTCATGGCGGTTCACGCGGTATTTATGGGCTGCATTCATTCGGGCGCGCATATCGTACTGCCCACGCCGCAGGGCTATCGCGGTGACGGCGTGTTCGACAACTTCTGGAAGCTGTGCGAGCGGTGGAAAGTTACGTTTATCATCACTGTTCCCACGGCGATTTCAGCCAAGATGCAGCGCCCGATTGATGCGGACTTGTCCACGGTCAAGACAGCATTCTCAGGCTCCGCGCCGCTGCCGATGGAGCTGTTTAAACGGTTCGAGAAAGCCACAGGCATCACCATCGTCGAAGGTTATGGTCTGACAGAGGCGACTGTGCTGGTGTCAGGAAATCCTGTGGACGGGGTGCAGAAGGTAGGCTCCATCGGGGTCGAGTTCCCCTATAGCCGTGTGCGCATCATCAAGGGCACACCCGATGGCCCCATTGATGCAGAGGTGGACGAGATCGGCGAGATTTGTGTCTCCAATCCGGGTGTGTTCAGCGGCAACACCTATACCGAGGCCGACAAGAATAAAGACCTCTACTATGACACCGATTTCCTGCGTACAGGCGATCTGGGGCGCAAGGACGAGGACGGCTATATCTGGATCACGGGCCGCGCCAAAGACCTTATCATTCGCGGCGGTCACAACATCGACCCCGCCGAGATCGAGGAGGCGCTGCTTGGTCACGAGGCCGTGGCCTTTGCGGGCGCGATCGGCCAGCCTGACCTGCATGCGGGCGAGGTGCCTTGCGCCTTTGTCGAGCTGGTGGATGGTGCCAATGTCAGCGTCGACGAGTTGATGGCGTTTGCAACCAGCAAAGTGCACGAGCGCGCCGCGCAGCCCAAACACATCACCATCATGGATGAGCTGCCCAAGACTGCCGTCGGCAAGATCTTCAAGCCCGACCTGCGCCGCGCCGCCATTACGCGCATCTTTGATCAATCGCTCGAGAAGGCGGGTGTACCTGCACGGGTCGACCATGTGATTGATGACAAGAAGCGTGGTCTTGTTGCGATGATCGCAATGAATGGCGCAGATGAGACGGCTGTTGGCGAAGTGCTGAACGGCTTCGTCAATCAATGGGATGCCGCTTGAGCGCGCCTGACTATGGCCTGCTCCTCGACGACGAGGTGCAGGCCTATATCGCAAAGGGGGCTACGTTTTATCCCCCGAATGCAGTTGATCTGACCATAGAACAGCAGCGCGCCGTCTATGACGATATGTGCGCGGCTTTCCATGCTGGGCGTCCCGCAGGCGTTCAGACGTGGGATGAGCCTTTTGGCGGTGTGCCATGCCGCCGCTATGAAGCGGGCGAGAGTGCCGCAACGCTGGTCTATTATCACGGTGGCGGGTTTGTCGTGGGTGGCTTGCACAGCCACGATGACGTCTGCGCCGAGCTATGCGCGCGCGCGAATTTGCGCGTTATCTCGGTCGACTACGCGCTCGCGCCCGAGAATCCCTTCCCTGCGTGCTACAACGACGCGATGTCCGCGTTTGAGGCAATCGCCTCTACCTATGGCGGTCCTGTTTTCATGGCGGGCGACAGCGCGGGCGGCAACCTTGCCGCTGCCGTCACTCATCAGGCCCGCGACCGTGTGGCGGGCCAAATCCTCATCTACCCCGGTTTGGGCGGCGATCCGGACAAGGGCAGCTATGTCCTGCACGCGAATGCGCCAGAGCTTACAACGCGGGATATGGAATTCTATAAAAAGGTGCGCATGGGTGGCGCGCAGCCCCCTGAGGGCGACCCACGATTTGCGCCCTTGCAAGACCATGATTTTGGCGGCCTGCCGCCCACGGTGATTGTGACCGCAGAGTGTGATCCGCTGGCCAGTGATGGCGAGGCCTACCGCGATGCAATCACGGCTGCGGGGGGCAAAGCAGCGTGGTTCAACGAGGCAGGGCTGGTGCACGGCTGCTTGCGCGCGCGCACCATGAGCACGCGGGGGGCTGCGTTCTTTGATCGTGTCTCGAATGCCGTGATTGCCCTGTCCGAGCAGCGTTGGCCCTACTGAGCCTCAGCTCAGAAAACTGCCTGCTTTCATCGTGTCAGGGATGTCGGCACCCAAGCGGGTGAGGATGGTGGGAGCCAGTTGCAATTGGTCAATCACCACATCCGCGTCTGGCCCCTTGGCATCCCCGAAGTAATAGAGCGCGGCCTCCTGCTGGAGCGCGCCGCGTCCGCCGTGGTGACCGCGTTCGTCTTGGCCATGGTCAGCCGTCACGATCACTTCATATCCCGCCGCACGCCACTTCGGGATGAACGGCCCCAGCATCTCGTCCATGACGTGGCAGGCGTGATCCATCTCTTGGCAATCGTGGAAAAAGCGGTGGCCCATACTGTCGAGCGTGCAGGTGTGCAGCATTCCATAGTCCAGACCGTGGCGCAGGCAGAGATTTGTCAGCGTGGCGAATAGGTCCACATCCGAGGGGGTCATCTGGTTGGCCTGACCGTAGCCCGTCATGGTGTGGAAACGACCATGATTGATGGTGGTGCTGTCAGGCTCATCGTATTCAATATCGCGCACGAAATCAAAGGGATGGCGGTTAAAGAACTCAGACCAAAAGGAGTGTGCAACCGCCCCTGTGACGCCGCCCGCCTTACGCGTTTCCGAGAAAACATCAGGCATGCCAAGGTGGAAGACATTACCGTTGCCCGTGCAGCCATGCACCGCCGGGGCCACGCCCGTGTGGATCGACGCATAGCATGACGCGGAGGTTGACGGCAGCACCGAGCGGATCTTCCAGACGTGGGCATCGCCACTGTCGACCCACCCCTCCAGATTGCCGAACAGGCGGCGCCAGTTGCGGTAGGGAACGCCGTCTAGGATGATGAGCAGGAGTTTCGATTTCATGGCGACCTCACGGTGTTGCATTCAGGACCATTAGAAGCGCAACGGGGAGGTGCGCGCAACACTTAGGGGTGTGATTTGTAGCTTGCCGTTGCGGGAGGGCGTTAACGCCTTGTTCCGCAAGTTTTTGCGAGGGGTGCATTACCTGTACAGCATGCGCACACCACCCTTTGCAGCGTTAGGGGGCGATAAAGGTTGACGGGTCGTTCGATGTGGTGGGGTGATCAGAGTGTGACGCCCGAGAATGGCTCAGGGCGCAGGAGCGCCATAGAACCTCAACCAGTTCGCGTAGAGATGTTCATGCTTCCCTGAAAAATTGTCCATGTCTGGTGCCGTAAGCGTGCCTTTGGGTGATATATAGCTTTTGATCTTCCTGTTGGGATTTTCATGCCAAGTGATGTTGAACGCTGGGAATTTAGGAAAGAAATACAGGCTTGTCGGGGGGAGCATGTCATGTATCCACCACGCCATCGCCTGCCAGTCGCCTGTCGTTTAGAAATAGTCGATGAAGCTGTTGACGACGACGGTCACGGTTGCCCCGCAGTGTCCGTTAGCATCGCGCCTGTCAAAGATATGAGCGGCGTAGTTCGCCTCATTACTGGCGCAGTTCAGTTTGTTCTTATTGCCGAAATCATTCACAGCGGGCGCTCGATAAGCGGAGCGGATGCTGATGCGCCCAAACCTGTCTTGTATCGGCTCCAGTAAATCCTCACAAAGTTTGGTGGCGACGTGGATGGCCAGCTCAGGATCATCGGGTATATTCGGAATGGCGTGGAAGTTCGATATCTCGGAGTAGAGCATATCGCGCATGAAAAAGGATTTCGACAAGCGTACGCGGCCAAGCTCTTCCAGTGCTTTCACTGTCTTTGGCGCATTCATGAGCAGTCCCGCCCCCTCAATTCCCCGCGCTCTCCATTTTCCTGTTCGCCACCGTCTCCTCCAGCCAGCCAATCTTCATCTCTGGAACCGAACTGAGTAGCAGGTCTGTGTAATCGTCGAAGGGCGGGGCGAGGACTTGGGATTTGGGGCCGTAGCGGACGACTTCGCCTTGGAACATGACCGCGATGCTGTCGGCGATGGCTTTGACCGTGGCCAGATCGTGGGTGATGAAGAGGTAAGCGACGTTCTCGACCTTTTGCAGGTTCAGCAGCAGCTTGAGGATACCGTCGGCAACAAGCGGATCGAGCGCGGAGGTAACCTCGTCGCAGATGATGAGCTTGGGCTTGGCCGCGAGTGCACGGGCGATGCAGACGCGCTGCTTCTGTCCGCCTGACAGCTCGGCGGGGTAGCGGTCTTGGAAGCCTTCGCCCAACTCGATCTCGTCGAGGAGCTCCTGAATGCGTTTTTGTTTCGCAGCCCCTTTGAGGCCGAAGTAGAATTCTAGGGGCCGTCCGATGATAGTGCCCACGGTCTGGCGCGGGTTCATGGCGGTGTCAGCCATCTGGTAGATCATCTGAAGCTCACGCAGATCGTCGAGCGGGCGGGTCGCAAGGTCAGGCGTCAGGGTGCGACCGTCGAAGTTGATCTCTCCAGCCGCAGGGGGCAGCAGTCCTGTGATGACGCGCGCCAGCGTTGATTTGCCCGAGCCGCTTTCTCCCACTACGGCCAGCGTCTGGCCCGCGTGGATGTCCACGTTGATGTCCTTGAGCACGTCGAAGCTTGTCCCCTTATAGCGCGCGGTCACGCCTTTGACCGTGAGCAGGGGATTGGCGGTCGGTGTCTTTTCCTCGTGCTGGATCGAGCGGACGGAGACGAGCGCTTTGGTATACTCTTCGCGCGGAGCGTTGATGATCTGGTCGGTGGTGCCATATTCGACCATTGCCCCTTGTTGCAGGACCATGATGTGATCGGAGACTTGGGCCACCACGGCAAGGTCATGGGTGATATAGAGGGCGGCGACGCCCGTATCGCGGATCGCGTTCTTGATCGCCACAAGCACGTCGATCTGGGTGGTGACATCAAGGGCTGTCGTCGGCTCGTCAAACACCACCAGATCGGGCTGGGGGCAAAGCGCCAGCGCCGTCATACAGCGTTGAAGCTGTCCGCCAGAAACCTGGTGCGGATACCGCTCGCCGATGTTGTCGGGATCGGGCAGGCCGAGTTTGTCAAAGAGGGCACGGGCGCGCTCTTCGGCCTGCGCTTTGGTGAATTTGCCCTGGCCGATTGCGGCCTCGGTCACCTGTTCCATGATGCGTTTGGCAGGGTTGAAGGAGGCGGCGGCGGATTGGCTCACATAGGTGACTTCCGCGCCGCGCAGCTTGCGTTTGTCGGGCATGCCCGATTGCAGCACATCGCGACCATTGACCCAGACTTCACCGCCCGTCAGCTCGACCCCGCCGCGCCCGTAGGCCATGGCAGCAAGACCGATGGTGGATTTGCCAGCGCCACTCTCCCCGATCAGGCCGAGGACTTTGCCTGCTTCCAGATCAAAGTCGACGCCGTGCACGATGTCGATGTGGCGTGATTTCTCACCGGGGGGATAGATGGTGGCACCGATCTTGAGACCGCGTACTTTCAGCAGTGGCTCACTCATCCGCGGCCCCCTTTCAGTGAGGTGGTGCGCGACAGGACCCAGTCGGCGATCAGGTTGATCGAGATGCACAGGATGGCGATGGCGTAGGCGGGGTAGAGGGCCGCTTGGATGCCGTAGTTGATGCCTTCCTTGTTCTCTTTCACGATGCCACCCCAATCGGCCTGTGGTGGCTGTACGCCAAGGCCGAGGAACGACAGGGTCGAGACGAAGAGCACCATGAAGATGAAGCGCAGGCCCATCTCCGCCACCAGCGGGGAGAGCGCGTTGGGCAGCGTCTCGCGGAAGATGATCCAGCCGATTTTCTCGCCGCGCAGGCGTGCGGCCTCGACATAGTCCATGACGGTGATGTCTACGGCCACGGCGCGGGCAAGGCGGAAGACGCGGGTTGAATCCAGCAGGCCCATCAGCACGATTAGCGTGAGCACCGTGGTCGGCATGACCGACAGAACCACAAGGGCAAAGATCAGCGAGGGGATCGACATGATAAGGTCGATGAAGCGGCTCAGCACCTGATCCACCCAGCCGCCCGAGACGGCGGCGAAGAAGCCCAAAATGGCCCCTGTGGTAAAGCTCAGGATCGTGGCGGCGGTAGCGATGAAAATCGTGGTGCGCCCGCCGTAGATGAGGCGCGAAAGCAGGTCGCGCCCGATGTTGTCGGTGCCCAACAGAAATTCATCCGAGGAAGGCTCCCATACGTCGCCCACGATTTCGGCCATGCCGTAGGGGGCGATCCATGGCGCGAAGATGGCGCAGAAGAAGAAGATGGAGGTGAAGAAAAGGCCGATCATTGCGGCGAAAGGGATGCGGGTCATTTGGGGTGCCTTAGACGCGGGTTCGTAACAATCGACACGATATCGGCCACAAGGTTCAGCCCGATATAGACTGCGGCAAAGATGAGGCCCACTGCCTGCACCACAGGCACATCACGTTTGGCGACATGGTCCACAAGGTATTGGCCCATGCCTGGATAGGCGAAGACCACTTCTACCACCACAACACCTACGACGAGGTATGCCATGTTGAGCATCACCACGTTCACAATAGGCGCTACGGCATTGGGGAAGGCGTGCTTGCGGATTACGGTCAGCATGCGCAGGCCCTTAAGCTCAGCCGTCTCGATATAGGCGGATTGCATCACGTTCAGGATCGCGGCGCGGGTCATGCGCATCATGTGCGCGAGAACCACGAGGGTGAGGACGATCACGGGTAGGGTGATTGATTTGAGTTTCTGAACCAGTGTCATACTGTCGTTGATCAGCGCCACGGAGGAAAAGCGGAAGTTGCTAAGCAACCAGCCCTGCACGTCGGGTCCCAGAAAGCTCCAGCTGCCGATCCATAGCGGGAGCTGGATCGCGAGGACGAACATCAGGATGTAGCCGATCATGAATTCGGGGATCGAAATGGTGGTAAGGGTGATGCCCGAGATGAGCTTGTCAGGCCAGCGGTCCTTATAGCGTACGGCCAGCAGCCCCAGAAAAATCGCCAGCGGGACCGAGATCACGGCCGCCCAGAAAGCGAGGAACAAGGTGTTCTTAAGCCGCCCGCCAATGCTCTCGGCGATATCACGGCCATTGGTCAGTGCGGTGCCGAGGTCCCCTTGGAGAATGCCGCCCAGCCATTGGAAATAGCGGGTAACGGGGGGATCGTTCAGGCCCAGCTCTTCGCGCAGATTGGCGAGTGCTTGGGGCGTGGCGGACTGACCCAGAATCTGTTGTGCGACGTCTCCTGGCAGCATGGTCGTGCCGACAAAGATCAGGATGGACGCAGCGAAAAGCAGCAGGATGCCCAGCGCTAAGCGCTGGGCAACCAGTTTAATAATGGGATGCACGGGCTATGCCGTCTTCCATGTGTACTTGAAGGATTTCCAGTACATCTGTGGGCCTGACGGGTTGCCGACATAACCTTGGACATTGTTGGAGATCGCATCGACGAAGTCGTTGAACATTGGCAGGATCACGCCGCCTTCTTCGTTGAGCATGGCGCTCATCTTAGCGTAGATTTCCTTGCGCTTGCCCTCGTCCAGCTCGGAGCGTGCTTCCATCAACATTGCGTCGAATTCGTCACGCTTCCAGCGTGTGTCGTTCCAGTCGGCGGTAGAGAGGTATGCCGTGGCAAACATCTGGTCCTGCACGGGACGACCGCCCCAGTAGGAGGCGCAGAAGGGCTGCACGTTCCAGACCTCGGACCAGTAGCCGTCGTTCGGCTCACGCTTGATCTCGAGCGGAATGCCTGCGGCCTCACAGGACTGCTGGAAGAGCGATGCGGCATCCACCGCACCGGGGAAGGCGCCATCGGCTACACGCAGCACGATGGGGGAGCCGTCATGGCCGGACTTCTTGTAGTGCTCGGCCGCCTTCTCGAGCGAGAACTCACGCTGTGGCAGGCTGTCGTCGAACAGCGGGTAGGCTGCGTTGATGGGGGTATCGTTGCCGATGCCGCCGTAGCCCTGAAGGATTTTGTCCACCATTTCCTGACGGTTGATCGCATACTTGAGCGCCAGACGCAGGTCGTTGTTGTCAAATGGTGCTGTGTCCACGTGGTTGATGAACACGTAGTGGCCGCGACCAGAGATGTTCTTGACTGTGAGGTTTGGCGCGCGGTCCAGCAGTTTGGCGATCTTTGGCTCGACGCGGTTGATGGCGTCAACCTGACCGGACTGAAGTGCGGCGGTACGGGCTGTGGCATCGTTAAGCACGATCATCTCGATCGTGTCATAATGCGCCACTTCCTCTTGGGAGCCGCCCCAATAATCGTCGCGGCGGGTGGCTACGGCGCGTACGCCGGGCTCGTATTCGGACATGACATAAGCGCCTGTGCCAATGGCAGCAGTCGGATCGTCAAAGCCACCGTTCGGCTGGATGATCAGGTGATAGTCGGCCATCAGGAACGGCAGGTCGGCGTTGCCTGTCTCCAGCGTCACAATGAAGTCATTGCCTTCAGTGCGCATGGATTTGATGCCGGTCATAATGCCGAGCGCGCCTGATTTGGATTCCTCGTTGGAGTGACGCTCCATCGTTTTCATCACATCCTCGGCGGTGACCTGCTCGCCTGTGGAGAAGGTACAGCCCTGACGCACGGTGAAGGTCCACTCGGAGGCGTCCTCGGAACCTGACCAGCTTTCGGCGACCAGACCGCGCAGCGCGCCGTCTTCGCCGAGCTCGACCAGTGGTTCACCCCAGAAGAAGCCGATGGCCAGTGGCACGTCGGAAGCCCAGCTTGCAGGATCTTGTGTGTTTGTCGATTCGCCGCCGGAGGAGCCGATGCGGAATGTGCCGCCTGCGACAGGCTTGGCATGACCGTCAGCAGCAGCAGCGCTCGTCAGCATGGAATTGGCAACCGCGGCTGTAACGCCAAGGGCCGCAGCACGTGCCACGAATTCGCGGCGGGTCAGCAGACCCTGCTTTACGGCAGAGCTAAGCTCTTTGAGTTGGGTATTCATAATGGTGGTCTCCCAGTTGGAATCGCATGTCTTTTGCACGCGCTCTGATAAAGTGGTGCGTAAGGGTTGCGCATTTAGGGACAGGTCGCAAGGGCTAATACCCGTGTCGTTTTTGCATTATATTACAGGTTGTCACGTGGCACTTGGTCGTTTTCCTCGCGGGTATAGACAAGCGTGTCGTTTTCCCACGCCTCAATCTTCGCGCTAAGGTGGAAAGTGGTGGCGTCTGACCACATGCGACATTGGGCGCGGGTCCGCAGGCGTATGTCGCCGCGTTCCAGTTCGTCCTCCCAATCACAGGCACCGCGCGCGCTAAGCGGATCGTCCGGGTGGATGTCCCAGCGCTCTCGCGCGATGGAGCCGTGGATGAGGCCGTGGTCGCTATCGCGCAGTTTGCCAAAGTCGTCTTCGATGATCAGTGAGTGGATGCCGGTGACCATGTCCACCTCTTGGCGGCGGATGTGGTTTTCGGGGCGGATTTCCTCGGTCTGCCACGGGGGCGCAGCGGCAGGCGGCTCGAACGTGACCTCGTCGCCGCCAGCGGTCGGGCGCTGGGGCAGGGCGATGCTTCCGTGGCTTAGGGAGAGCGTGGCGGCGACAGGTGCGGGCCACAGCAACGGCCAATAAGCGGTAGAGATAGAAATGCGGGTGCGGTGACCCGCGGGCACGCGGTAGGCGATCTGGTCAAGATCGAGAGTAATATCGGTGCTCTGATCCGGTGTAAGTGGCTCTGGCGTCTCTGAGCTATTGCGGTGGCTTAGGTTGAGCACGCCATAGGTAATGCGCGTGGCCGACCCGTCGGGGTGGATGTGGTTAAGGCGGACGGCAATCTGGCCCTGCGGCTGATCGCTGGAGAGTTTGAGCGAGAGGCGCGGGCTGCCTACGATGTCCATATCGGCCTCGAGCGGCGCAGAGGTAAAGGTCGTGCTGAGCGCGTCATCGCCGCGCTGGTCGCCAGCCATCTCGGGGCCGAGCCAGATGGCGCAATACTCGCCCGCCGCCGCACCGCAGTGCGCGGGGGAGGCGACCTGTGCTTCAAGTGGTTGGGGCGTGGTGGCCAGCGTGCCATCCGTCGCCAGATGCAGGGTTTGCACGGGCAGATGGCTGGTAGCGCCCTCGTCCTCAGCGATCCAGCGGCCCGCACGCTCGGTATACCATGCGGCGGGGCGCACACCGTCCATGAGGTAAGCGCGGTAATCGGGGTCGTCCTGGACGCCCGTGTCCACGTCCTTGAGCCAACGGTCCCACCAGCGCAACGCCTCTTGAAGAAAGCCGATGCGCGGTTCTGGCACAGCGAAATGCGGGTACTTGTGCACCCAAGGGCCGACAATGCCCTTTGCGCCGTCGAGGTTCTCGACCAATTGCGGCACGGCGTTCTTATATGCATCGCCCCAGCCACCGACGGCGAGAACTTTTGCCTTGAGCTTCGAGTAATCCTCACAGACCGAGCCGTGCCGCCAATACGCGTCGCGGCGCTGATGGCGCAGCCATGTGGCGGGGAGAAACGGCTCATTCTCCAAGCGCTGGAGCCAGATCTCGCGCCAATCCTCGCGCAGGGCAGGGTCGGGCGCGCGGGAGGAATAGCTCCACATGGTCGCCCCCCAGCCGAGGTTCTCGCCCAGCAAGCAGCCGCCTTTGTAATGAATGTCGTCGGCAAAGCGATCGACGGTCGAGCATAAGGTAATGACGGCTTTCAGCGCCTCGGGGGCCAGAGCTGCCACTTGGAGGGAGTTGAACCCGCCCCAGCTGATCCCCATCATGCCGACGCGACCGTTGCACCACGGCTGTGCGGCGGCCCATTCTATCACCTCGACAGCATCGCTCAGTTCTTGAGCGGTGTATTCATCCGTCATAACCCCGTGGCTGTCGCCATTGCCGCGCATGTCGACGCGGGCACAGGCATATCCGCGCTGGGCGAAATAGGGATGGGTGAGCGCGTCACGCGCGCAGGTGCCATCACGTTTGCGGTAGGGCAGGAATTCGAGGATCAGTGGAACGGGGTCCGCCTCGGCATCCTCTGGCCGCCACATGCGGGTCGAGAGACGGGTGCCGTCAGAGAGAGTAATGGCGAGGTCTTCATCCTCGGTGATCGGGCGCAAATCAGCTGTCATTTTGTTCATGTCGGGAGGGTCGGATTCAGCCACATGGAAGTCAATGGATATGTGTTTGTGGCAATAATGAGGCAGTTTTCGAAGCTGTGAGCTTACGTGAAAGAATGTAAGGTCAATCAGTCTCCACATATAGGGGGTCTGTGGCCCTAGACCCACACATGTCGCGGTGGCGCTATTATATAGGGGAGAAAGTTCTGGATTTTCCCAAACACATATGCGTAATGTTCGGTAATAAAGGTGAAATCATGATCCGCTCGAACGGATCAGGTAGCAGTAAAATAAAAAAATAATGCAAGCGACCTGCAAGAAAGCGGGCGCTAGAGGTAGAGTGAGTAGTTACATGAATACGATTGATTTCGTTGTCCGAGGAAGTGCGGGCGGCATAGAGCGTGGCACGGTTGCTGCGGACGCAACGAACCAGGTTATCGTTGCGGGATCCGGTCAGGAAATCTCGATCAACGCGCGGCAATCGGATTTTGCCAGCCAAATACGCACGGGCGACAGCCTTGTTATCACGCTGAGCGACGGTCGCATGATCACCATTGATAACTTCTTTAACGACAGTGGTACGGCGAACCGTTTGTTCCTGTCCGCTGATGGCTACCTCAACGAGGTCAGCTTTGCCGAGATTGGCGAAGGCAACCTCTACGCCCAGTATGGCCCCACGGCTGAATGGGGCAAGTGGAGCCCGTCAGACGAGCTTATCTTCCTTGGAAATTCCGAGATTGCAGCGGCGCCGCTCGCCGATGGTGAAGAAGTGTCCATGTTGGGCGCGGGTCTTTTGGGTGCGGGCGGCTTTGGCGGCATTGGCGCAGGTATCGCCGCAACCGGCGCGGGTCTTGCAGTCGCAGGAGCGGCAGGCGGCGGCGGTGGCGGCAGTGCCTCCACAATTGGCACAGCGGACCCTTATGTAGACGACAGTGAGTCCAACGTCACAATCTCAGATGATGACGATGAGACGCTCGTCATCACGGGCGGCGGAGAGCCGGGTGACAATGTCACAGTTACGGTTGGGGACAAGAGCGTCGACACTGTGATTGACGAGGATGGCAAGTTCGAAGCCGTGTTCGAGGGTGACAACTTTCCTGAGGATGGTGTTTATGACGCCGAGGTTGTTGTAACGGACCCCAGTGGCGAGGAAACAGAGCTTGAGGGTCCATCCTTCGAGATCGACACTATTGCTCCCGAGATCACCTTTACCCAAGGCACTGAATCTGTCGGGGATTACTTCAACGGTGAGAGCTTCGCGGACGGCATCACGATCAGCGGCGAAGGCGAGGCGGGCGCCACGCTTGTTGTCACGATCAACGAAGTTTCACGCACCACCACTGTCTCCGAAGACGGTACGTGGACGGCCACATGGGAAGCAGGTACATTCGAGCCGGGCGAATACACCACAGGTATCACAGCCGTTGCGACCGACAGCTTTGGCAACTCCAAATCCTTCAGCGACACGCTGGTCGTGGACACGGTCACAACGGTGACTGTCACGACCACAAGCATCGGCGAAGACGGCACGATCAACGGGGTCGAGCACGCAGATGGCGTTGACTTCACGGGCCGCGCCGAAGCAGGCGCTTCTGTCGAAGTTACCATTGGCGAGGTCACACAAACGGTTACTGCGACATCCAGCGGCAGATGGACTGCGACATTCTCTTCCGAGCAGCTGGCACAGGGCGAGTATACAGGCACCATCTCTGTTGTCTCCACAGACACTTTCGGCAATGTGGGCACGGCATCGGGCAGCTTTGAAGTTGACACGCTGGTGCGCGATTTTGCCATCACCTCCTCCACGGGCGGTGCGGATAGTGTGATCACGCCAAGCGAGATCGACGATCCGCTGGTGGTTTCCGGCACAACCGAGCCTGGCTCGACCGTGTCTGTGACGCTTGGCGATGCGACTGTTCAGGCGGTCGTTGCCGAGGACGGCAGCTGGACCGCAACTTTCGCATCAGGTTCCGTCGAGGCGGGCAGCTATACCGCGACGATGACAGCCACGGCCACCGATCTGGCGGGCAACGTTGACACGGCAACCACATCTGTTCAGGTCGATACCGAAGCGGGTTTGCTTACCATCGACACGACCCCTGTTGAGGGTGACGATATCGTCAACAAGGACGAAGCCAGCGACGGCGTGGTCATCACGGGCACATCCGATCCAAACGCATTGGTCACTGTTACCCTCGCAGGCGCAAGCCGCGATGTCCGCGCTGACAGCGACGGCAACTGGGAAGCGCCCTTCGCCGCAGGTGAGGTCGAGGCAGGTGTCTATACCGCCCAGATCACAGCGGTCACGACTGATGAGTACGGCAACACAGCAACCGCAGAAGACAGTGTTCTGGTTGACACCCGTGTCGATAACCTGAGCATCGATGGCGACAGCGTTGCAGGTGACAACATTATCAGCGCGGCCGAATACGGCGGCACAGTCACTGTTACAGGCACCACCGAGGCGGGTTCACAATCCGTCATGGTTACAATGGGCGGCGTCACAGTTGCCGCAACGGGTGCAAGCTCTGGCAGCTGGAGTGCAGTGTTTGATGCAGATGTACTGCCCCGCGGGACAGACACGCATGACATCGACGTCTTGGCCACAGACCGTGCAGGCAACGTGAAGTCGGCAAGTGCCACGGTTCAGGTTGATACCGAGGTAACACCATTCAACATGACGACCGATCCGGGCGGTGCCGATGATGTCGTAAGCCTTGACGAAGCCGCAGGCGGCATCGTTCTGGGTGGCGCTGTGGAGGCCGGATCAAAGGTCACCGTTACTTTTGACGGCACTGAGTACGAAGCTGACGTAAACGACAACGCAGGAACATGGTCTTTGACCGTGCCTGCGGGTGACATCCGCGAAGGTAAGTATCCCGCGCAGATCACTGTTGAAGCCGAAGACCATGTCGGCAACCGCGCCGAGTTTGACGACGTGCTCCAGATCGACACAGATGCGCCTGACGGCCCGATTGTGAACCTTGTTCTGGACGGCCGCGACGGTTTCGAAGGCATCCGCGTTGAAACAGCCATGGAAGGCGGCGTGAATGCAGGCGAAACGATAAGCGTTCAGGAAGTCGCTGCAAACGGTCAAGTGTCGGATGTTGACGGAACGGCAACGCCGCTTAGCTCGAACACACTGTTCGAGTTTGACAACGAAGTGCCAGATGGCTCTGATTTGATCGTGAACGCGACCGACACCGCTGGCAACACTTCCGGCACCTATCTGGCGCTGGACGGTGAGGACGGGAACAGCGCGATTGACCTGACCAATGTGGCGCTGGGCGAGTTCCAGATTGAAACGCTCGATCTTGACTGGGCCGAAGCGGCAAGTGTGACAATTGACGAGGCCAGCCTGCTGGCGCTGTCGACGAACTCCAACACCTTGACCATTCGCGGCTCTTCCGAGGATGAACTGGTGATCGAGGGTGGGGCAGCCGACGGCACACGCACCGTGGATGGCGAAACGTTCAACGTCTACAACGTTGGCTCCGAGGGTACGTTGCTGGTGGATATGGATATCCCCGACGACAACATCACGCTCACCATCTGAGCGCTCTAACGATAAAAACGGGATGCGGCGGGGCCAAATCATCGCCGCACCCGACAGGCTAAGAATATAATAATAAATATAAATATCGGCACGTTAAGGGCAGGATATGGGGCAGTTTCGAGTAAAAGCGGCAATGATAGTGTGTTCAAGCGCTGTCATGCTTGCAGGGTGTATGTCGGATATAGGCGGCAATGCGAACGGCGAGGACGTCGTCGCGATGCAAAGCACGGGGGGCAACATAACCCCTTCCAAGCCAACGCATTCCGAAAAGATAAACGCGCAAAGCGAGATCATTCAGGGTCTTATCGCGCGCCGTTCCGTTCTGCCTGCGGGCAGTCCGTTCAGCCATGTTGCCACCGCCGTATTGGCGGCCAATTCGCGCAGCGCCGAGAGCGAATTGCGAGCCGCACAATTGCGCGCCCGCGCGGCTTCCAAAAACTGGCTCCCCCAGATCGGGCCGAATATCAGCCTCAATTCATTGGGCTCGATTGTGGCTAATCTGGTGGTTGAGCAGGTCTTGTTCGACAATGGCCGCAAGAAGGGTGAACGCGAGTTTGCCGTGGCCGATGTCGAGGTCGCCGCTGTGGCACTCGCCACCGACACAAATGCCCGCGTGCGCACGGGGCTGGAGCTTTACATCACCGCCGTTGAGGCGCGCGAGAAGCTGGCACTGGCCAGCAAAAGCGCCAAGGATGTGGGCCATTTCGAATGGGTCATGCAACAGCGCGTGCAGGGCGGTGTCTCGGACAGTTCCGACCTGAACGTGCTGCGCCAAAAGCTATTGGAAATCCGCGCCAGCCAGTCGGCCTCATCGGAGGCTGCGGCCACCGCGATTGCAGAGTTGAATGCCATGGCGATTGGCGATTTGAGTGCCGTGCGCGGCCTCTCGCATTTGCCCGTCAACGCAAACAGTGCCCAGCCGCTGAGTGTGACACAGACAGAGGCGGAGAAGATCCGTGCGATTGCCGCCGCCAAGGTGGACCGTGCAAGCCAGCTTCCGGGTTTGAGTGCAACAGGCACCATCGGAGAAAACAGTGGTGGTGGTCTGACGGTCAAGGCCGACAGCCTGCTTGGGCTGGGCACCGGCGACCGTCTGCGTGCGATCGAAGCGACCAAAGAGGCCGCAGGCCGCCGTGTTGCTCAAGCGACCGAAGATGCAAACCGACAACTGCGCAAGCTGGAAGGTGAGATCGCCGCCAAGGAGCGACAGGCATCCGAGGCTGCAGCCCTCACCGCACAAGCCAAGAAGAACCTTGATCTGTTCCAAGCCCAATATGACGCGGGCCAGCGACAAGTGATGGATGTGGTCGGTGTCTACGAGACATTCGCGCGCCAGCAAGAAAACGAAGTTTCCCTGAAATATGATGCTGTCCGCTTGCGGGTGGCCATGGCCGACCTTCTGGGCGTTCTGGCCGATGGATCCGCGATATGAGCAAACCTTTTACCCTTACCATCGTCAACGGCACCTCGGGCCGCCTGAAACCCGCCAAACCGGCACAGGCGCCCAAAGCGGACAATACGTCGACCTTTGAGGACAAGCTGCGCGCGCGCGCGGCCCTGATCTCAACATACGCAAGCGTATTGGGGGCGGAGGTCTCGCAGGGGGATTTGTCAGAAGCTCTGGCGCGTCGGTTGACGCCCGACAGCACGGAACAGGACGAAGCGCAGACGATCACAACCCTGTTGCGCCGCCATGGCATGACCGCCGAAATGGTCCGCTCGCAAAATGTTGAGGGGCAGGCATTTCCCGCGCTCGTCTTTATGACATCTGGCCAGCTGTTGCTGGTGATGGGGCATGAAGGCGACGATCTGGTGGTCTTTGACAAGACCTGCACCGATAACCGTACGCTGGTCCCTGCGAGCGATTTTATTCCTTTCTTCTCGGGGCTTATGCTGCATGCGCAGATGCCCATTGAGAAGGTCGAGGAAGTTCACAAAACTGCCGAAGCGCCCAAGCATTGGTTCTGGGGCCAGTTCGGCAACTTCCGCCGCCAGTTTGGCGAAGTGGCGCTCGGCTCGTTTGTGGCCAACCTTCTGGCTGTGGCTGTGGCGCTGTTTTCCTTGCAGGTCTACGACCGCGTGATCCCGCACCAATCCGAGGCCACGCTTTGGGTGCTGGCCGCGGGGGCTGTGCTGGCTCTGTTGATGGAAGCATTTATCAAGATCGCGCGTGCGCAGCTCATGGACGGTGCAGGCCGCCAGATCGAGCTGTCGGTGCAGAACACGCTGATGTCGCGCATCCTTGGCATGCGCAGCGACAAGCGGCCGCAAGCGCCGTCTGATCTTTTCTCCTCGATGCGCGAGTTCGGGTCTGTGCGCGAGTTCTTTACCGCCTCGACCATCGGCACGATTGCGGACATTCCGTTTATCTTTGTGTTCCTGTTCCTCGTGGCCTCGATTGCGGGCAATGTGGTCTGGGTGCTGGTTATCGGCGGCATCCTGATGGTGATCCCCGGCTTCTTCATGCAGAAACGCATGATCCGCCTGACGGCAGAGACGCAGGGCGCCACGGCGAAATCCTCACGCCTGTTGCATGAGGCGATTTTCGAGCTGGACACCGTCAAGACACAGCGCGGCGAAGAGCGCGTGCAGCGGCTCTGGACCGAGCTGACCACGCTCTCGGCGGTCAAGTCTTCGGAGCAGCGCAAGCTGGCCTCGGTCCTCACCTTCTGGAGCCAAGGCGTGCAGCAGGGCACCTATGTCGCTGCCGTGATCATGGGCACCTATCTGGTGTTCGCGGGGCAATTTACCGTGGGCTCCATCATCGCGGTGGGCATCCTCACCTCACGCACGCTGGCTCCGCTGACACAGCTGGCAGGCACCATGGCGCGCTGGGGCAATGTGAAATCGGCCCTCGATGGGCTGGAGCATATTGCAGGCTCGGAGCAGGACGCTGCCGAGGGGCGGACGTATATGCGCCGCGATCAGCTCAATGGTGATTTCGAGCTGCGTGATGTGACCTTCCGCTATATGGAAGACGGCGCGCCGACGCTGGATTTGCCTGGTATCAAGATATTGCAGGGCCAGCATCTGGCGATTTTGGGGGCCAATGGCTCTGGTAAATCCTCATTGCTGAAACTGCTCAGCGGGCTGTATGCGCCCACAACGGGCCGTGTGCTGATTGACGGGACAGAGATGACCCAGATTGAGCCGCGCGATTTGCGCCGCCTAATCGGCTATCTGGGGCAAGACGTGCGGCTGTTCTCCGGCACGCTGCGCGATAATCTCAACCTCACTATGCTCGAGCGCGATGATGCGCGCCTGATGGATGCGCTTGATTTTGCGGGGCTCGGCGAGTTTGTGCGCAACCACCCCAAGGGGCTGGACCTCGAAATACTTGACGCAGGTGCGGGATTGTCCATCGGGCAGCGCCAGTCGATTGGCTGGGCGCGATTATGGTTGCAGGACCCCAAGATTTGCCTGCTCGACGAGCCGACGGCAGCACTTGATCAAAAGCTGGAGACAGCGCTTGTGAAGCGGCTGGAGACATGGATGGCGGGGCGCACTGCCGTGATCGCCACGCACCGCGCTCCAATTTTGGCGCTGACCACACGGACGATCATCCTCAACAATGGTCGGATGAGCATTGATGGCCCCAAGGACGAAGTCTTTGCCCATCTGAAATCAATTCAGGAGGGGGCGGCATGAGCGTATCAATGGATAGCCATATCGAAAAGCAGTTGCGCGGCCCCTCGATGGTGGTCTGGCTGAGTGCGGGCGCGGTTGTAGTCTTTGTCATCTGGGCGTTTTTCGCATGGGTGGACGAGATTGTGCGCGCCGAAGGATCGATGATCTCGAGCTCGCGGCCGCAGATCATCCAGAACCTTGAGGGCGGTATTCTGGCCGAACTCGCAGTGGGCGAAGGCGATATCGTCGAGAAGGGTGATGTGTTGGCCAAGCTGCACAACACGGGCTTTCAGGCTTCGGTAGATGATCTGCAAGACCAGATCAGCGGATTTGAAATCCGCCGCTTGCGGATTGAGGCAGAGCTTGAGGGGATGTTCGACTTCAATGTGCCCGACCAATGGCGCGGGCGCACGCCTGATATTGTAGCCAGTGAAGCGGCCCTTTTGCAGGCGCGCCAGTCTGATTACGTCTCCTCCATGGAGGGGGCCAAGCGGGTGCTGGCCGAGGCGCAGCGCGAGCGCGATCTGATGGATGCTCTGCTCAAGAACAAGATCGTCTCGACCATCGAGGCGACCCGTGCACGCAAAGCCTATGCCGATGCCAAGATCAAATATGATCAGGTGGTAACAGGCACCGAGTTGGAACGCGCACAGGAATATTCCGATGTGTTGAAGGAACTGGCGACTCTGCGCCAGAACCTCAAGGCCAGCACGGACCAGTTGGATCGAACTCAATTGCGCAGCCCCATGCGCGGGATTGTGAACAACTTGTCTGTGACGACGATCGGCGGCGTTGTACGCCCTGGTGAGGAGATTTTGCAGATCATTCCATTGGATGAGGAATTATTCGTAGAGGCGCGGGTCAAGCCCGAAGACATCGCAGGCGTGCGCCCCGGTCAGGAGGCGACGGTGAAGCTGTCGGCCTATGACTATACGATTTACGGCACGCTCAAGGGTGAGGTGAAGCGCATCTCGGCTGATACGTTCAAGGATGAGCGGGCGCGCGACCCTGATGGCGATCCACATTACAAAGTCGTGCTTGCGGTAGACACCGAGAACCTGACCGAGCGTCAGGCCGCATTGCAGATCAGGCCCGGTATGCAGGCCAGCGTGGAGCTGCACACTGGTGCCAAGACCGTGCTGCAATATCTGCTCAAGCCTCTATACAAGTCCAAGCAGGCGCTGCGCGAGCCATAGGTCTTCGCGCGCGCTCGCACTTCGTGCATCGCCCGCCCGCCGACCCGTTTATGTGTCGGTGTCGAGCCAGATTGTGACGGGGCCGTCGTTGGTCAGCGCCACGGACATATCAGCCCCGAACTCCCCTGTTTGCACAGGTATATCCAGCGCTTGTAGGGCTTGGGTGAAATGCAGGTAGAGCGCCTTGGCCTGATCCGGTTTGGCGGCATACGAAAAGCCGGGCCTTGTTCCGCGGCGGGTGTCTGCGGCCAATGTGAACTGGCTCACGACCAAGGCGCTTCCGCCCGTCTGTGCAAGGCTGAGGTTTATCTTGCCAGCTTCGTCTTTGAAGAGCCTGAGTTTTGATATCTTGAGGGCCAGCGCATCTGCCGCCGCCTCCGTGTCCTCGGGCATGGCGCAGACGAGGATGAGCAGGCCTGCGCCGATCTCACCGATGACTTGGCCCTCGACCGTGACGCTGGCGTCTGTAACGCGTTGCAAAAGCGCTCTCATGTGTCGTGCCATCCGATGATGTCGCTGGTGTCAGCGCGAGTGGTGCGGAAACTGTTGGCGGGGGCGTCCGTGTCGGCATAACCCAGCGAGATGGCGCAGAGGATTAAACGGTCCTCCGCAATGCCCAGCTGTTCTTTGAGCAAAGGCGCATAGGCGGCGATTGCCGCTTGCGGGATGGTCGCGATGCCCAGAGCGGTGGCGGCCAGCGTGAAGGCGGTGACAAAGCCGCCTGTATCCATCGCACCGTAGGGGCCCAACTCCGCAGGGGAGTGGATGATGGCCACATGGGGCGCATCAAAAAAAGCGTAGTTGCGCATCATCTGCTGGGCGCGGCCTGCGCGGTCCTTTTTCTCAACCCCGACGGCGTCATAGAGCTGGAACCCGCAGGTGCGCCGCCGCTCGGCGTAGTCGCCAGTGTATTTTGTGGGCCAGTCCAGATCAGGAGCGGGCGGCGTGCCAGCCAGCGCTGTCTCAGTGAGTTTGTCGCGCAAACGGTCCGTGGCGGCACCGCGCGTGATCTCCACCTGCCACGGTTGTGCATTGCACCATGAGGGCACGTGGCGCGCCGCGTCAACAATGCGCGAAAGGTCTGCGGCTGGCACAGGATCGGGGCGGAAAGCGCGGCAGGAATAACGTGCCTCGAGAACTTGGGTGAGGGTGTCGATAGTGGTCATGTGGCCTGTGTCCTATCTGTTTTGCGCGTAGAGAAAGCCGATAGCGCCTGCAACGAGCAGCCCTGCGATAATGGCCAATGTGATTTTGACGGCGGAGTAGGGACGCTCCCCCTGTACGCGGCCCGTCCGGCCATTCACGACAAAGCGGTAGCTTTTGCCACGGTACTTATAGGCGGCGAGCCAGACAGGCAGCAGGATGTGTTTAAAGGTCATGTCGGACAGGTTCACATCCATATTGTGGATGCGCTGGCGGTCGCCGCCTATGTCGAACTTAATGTCGCGGCGGATCATCGCGTCCATGCGACCGCGCGCCTCGTCAAAGCCTTCATCCAGCGGCACGGAATAGCCTTCGGCGCGGAAACCTGCGAGGTATTCAGGGGTGTAAGGCTCAAGTGCGGCGAGATCCCACGGCTCAAGCGCGTCGGTGAAGCGTTTGGGCAGGGACCGCGAGCCGAGCACCAGAATATCGTCAAAGAACCGCGCCACACGGCCAGAGGTGCTCCGCCAGCGGGTTTTGGCGACGCGCACGGTCTTTCGCTTGCCGTCGCGCATGACGGTACGATTCTCGTAGTAGATCGTACCGCGCTCGCCCGTATATCGCGTGTCGGTTTGCGCGTCATAGGTCCAATAGGGGACATAGATGCCGTCCATCTGGCGGCCTTTACGGGCGTAGGCTTGCAGTCCGTTTGGCGCGAACCACAGGCTGCCGAGCCAGTCTTTCATCGCATCGCGGGCCACTTCCTCGGCCAGCGCGAAGGGCAGGACAGCACGGGGTTTGATGTGCCGATGCGTGCCGGTGTCGACCACCACAGGGGTGGCGCAGAAAGGGCATTCCTTCGCCTGATCTGTGTCGCCGAATTCTACTTGGGCCGCACAATTGGGGCATTGGCTGACCCTTGTTTCCTCCATCTCGGCCCCGTCGAGGGTTTGGGAAATGCCACGCGCGAGGTCCAGTTCGGCAATGGCGCGCGACTGGGTCCAAACGGTGCCAATAGGCTCTACGTGGCCGCAGTGGTCACATCTAAGATCGCCGCTGGCAGGATCAAAGCGCAGATCGCTGCCGCAGGTATCGCAGGGAAAGCGGTGCTCTTGCAGGACGGGGGCGGGAATTGTGTCGGGCAAGGGGGCGGCCTCTACGGTTGGGGTTGACCGGACATTCAAGCCTGAGGCTTGCAGGGTCAAGGGGGCTTAGAGAAAGCGGTGCAGCGCTTTGGGGGCCATGATGCGCAAGGCGTTGTCGCGCAGTTTCACGTGGCGCCAGATATGGTAGGCAGCATGCCCTGCAATGACCACGCCCAGCAGGTAGAACTGGTAGATGTGCAGCGTGCCGATAATCTCGTTCGCCGCACGCCAACCCATGGGGGGAGCGATGGGCAGCCACAGCCCTGCCTTGAGCTGCACAAACGATGTAAGGCCCAGCAGAAAGCCGCCAAGCGCTACAAGAAACAGCCCCCAGATGATTGTCAGATGCAGCGGGCGGTGGATGGCGCGCGCCCAGCCTTGTAATTTCGGACCAGGACGCGAGGCGAGGCCGCGGCGCATGAGGCCAGCCGTCCATGCGAGGCAGATCGACACAAACACCAGAGCCAGATTGGAATGGATGGCAAACCACGGTCCGCCCAGAGGCACAACCGTGTCAGGCGTCACCAGCATGAACCACACAAACAGCGGGATCATGATGCCGTGGGTCCATTTGAGAACCGTGCGGCGGTGGGGTTTGTAACGGGAGAGGCGCTGCATGATCCATTATTTGGCTCATGCCCGCGCCTTTTCAAGCCATTGTTCAGCCCGCAGGTGGCGGGGGTGGCAGTACGGTAAAGAGCTGCGCCAGCTCCATCACATCCTCGGCGCGCATCCAGCCGTCCTGCCCTGCGGTCCAGACATAGGTGTCCCGCCCCAGCGTGCCTTCGGTGGCCATGCGGCCCAGCTTTGCCTTGGAAAAGGGGCCTTTCGTCTCGCCGGCTTCGGCGATGTGCCAGACGTGTTCCACAGGGGGCGGCGGCGGCGCTATGGCTGCGGTACGTGCGCCCCAAGGGCCAGCCTGTGCCGCTTGCGCGCCGATCTGCATCCCCAGACCCGCGCCGAGGCCCGCTTGGATCGCGGCCGCGCCTGCGCCTTCCTGACCCAGACCAGTGGCGGCTTGGTACTGCATGTATTCGTTGAGATTGCCGATCACACCCATGGAGGAGCGTTTGTCCAGCACCTCCTCAACCGCGGGGGGCAGGGAGATGTTTTCGACATAAAGCTCGGGTAGGGCGAGGCCGTATTCAGCGAGCTGTGCGGCAATCTCGCCACCGATCAGCTTGCCCAACTCGCGGCTGTTGGCGGCCATGTCGAGCACGGGAATTTGTGCACGCGCAATGGTGCGGGAGAACTCCTGCACGATGATATTGCGGATCTGGTAGCTGATCTCGTCCATGGTGAACTCACCATCGGTGCCGACGATTTCGCGCATGAAGAGAGCGGGATCGACCACGCGCACGCTATAGGTGCCGAACGCGCGTAGGCGGACGGGGCCGAATTCGGGATCGCGCACGATCACAGGGTTCTTGGTGCCCCATTTGAGGTTGTTGAACCGCGTGGTGTTGACGAAATATATCTCGGACTTGAACGGAGACTTAAAGCCGTGATCCCAGTGCTGGAGCGTGGTGAGGATTGGCATGTTGTTCGTCTCGAGCATATACAACCCGGGCGTAAAGACATCGGCCAGTTGCCCCTCATGGATAAACACGGCCGCTTGGCCTTCGCGCACCGTGAGCTTGGCGCCATATTTGATCTCATGGTCCTCGCGCTCGAACCGCCAGACGAGGGTGTCACGGGTGTCGTCCGTCCATTCAATGACGTCGATGAATTCACCTGAGAGAAAGCCGAAAATGCTCATGGGGGTGTGTCCTTGGGAATTAGAGTTGCGGCAGGGTAGGCGAGCCCGCGTTTCGTATCAAGAGGGGGCTAGACTGGTCCGCTGCCTGCAAGTTCGGATGCAATGGTGCGGATTGTCGGGCGTGCTTGGGTCGCGGTCATGCCTGTGCGCAGACGCTGGTCATAAAGCATTTTGAGCAAAAGTTCGTCGTGGCGGGTCAGCAGCGCGAATTCGTCGTCATCGTTGAAAATCGAGGGGCGCGCTGTGGGGCTGTCGTTGGCAAGGCCCATGCCTTGGGCCAGCTCCTCATGGATGCAAGACAGGCGCAGCAGGGAAGGGTTCTCGGCGCGGATAACGGCCAACGCGGCCGTGTAGGTGTTGGCGCCTTGACCCGAGGCATAGGCGGCAACCACGCAATAGGTGTCGCTGCGCAGATTATTGAGCGGTCCAAGGCTGGAGGCGGTGATGCCGGGCAAGCGGGCAGCGGCCTCGGCCAGCGCATCGGCGCGGTCATCCTCGCCTGCTATAATTACGATGAAATTGGCGCGTTTGTTCATGCTCACAGGGTGGCCCGTAACGCGACCCAGACGGGCGGCATAACTGCTTATCTTTGCTGTATCGCTGCTGCGCTGGGACGGGGGTACACCTGCGCCGAATATCACGTCCATGCGCACCGGGTTCGTCCAACGGCGCAGCGGGCTGGGGCCGCCGCGGCCTGCGAAAGTGGCGTCATATTCGTTGAAGAGGGCGATCTGTTCAAAATTGCGTGCCAGCATCGTGTCGGTAAAGGGAGTGTCGGCCCCGCCACCATCGCGCCGCAGCAGGCCTTGGCCCAATTGCGCGTTCTGCACCTGATTGAGATAGCTGCGCAATCGGGCACTGGCTTGTGACGTGGGCTGGGCCACCTGCGGTGGTTTAGGAGCGGGGGCAACGATCTCGGGGCGCGCCTGCGGCTTGGCGACAGGATCGACAGGCGCCACGCCTTGGGTGCAAGCGGCAAGGCCCAAGGCAAACAACCCCAGACCAAGCCCCCGTATGATGCCCCGTGCTGTCATGCTCAGCTTGGGACCGCGCCGCCAGCCGTTTCGCCCAAGCCTGTCTTTTTGGCCTTTGCGGCAGCCAATGTGTCGCGCAGTTTGGCCTCCATCTCCTTGAGATCGATTTCCGCGGCCGCTCGCTTGGCTTTGCCAGCATCCGCGATCTGGAGGCTTTCCTCGATGGTGCCGATGAGGTCCGCGTTTGCGGCTTTTACGGCTTCGATGTCGAAGACACCGCGCTCCATTTCCTCGCGGATCACCTTGTTGCTTTCGCGCAGGTTCTTGGCGTTGGATGTCAGAAGCTCATTCGTCAGATCGTTGGCCTCGCGCACGGCTTTTGCCGCCTCGAAGCTGCGCTGAATGGTGACCGCTTGGGCGAGCTGTGTCTCCCAGAGCGGCACGGTGTTGACGAGTGTGGAGTTGATCTTCGTCACCAAGGATTTGTCGTTCTCCTGTACCAGACGGATCGAGGGGAGCGATTGCATGGTCACTTGGCGTGTGAGTTTCAGATCGTGCACGCGGCGTTCCAGATCATCACGCGCGGCGCGTAGATCGCGGAGTTCCTGGGCAACCATAACCTGATCGTTTTCAGGCGCGGCGTTCACCTCGGCCTCTTTGGCGGGGATGACTGTCGCGTCCAACTCGGCGATCTTGGCCTCGCCCGCCGCGATATAAAGCGCCAGTTCATCGTAGAATTGCAGCGTCTTCTCGTAGAGCATGTCGAGGGATTTGATGTCTTTCAGAAGCGTGTGCTCATGGGACAGCAGATTGTCAGTGATCCTGTCGATCTGGCCTTGGACCTTCTCGAATTTCGCCGTGAATTTGGCGAAGGGGGCCGCGCGGCCGATAAGCTTCTCCCACCAGCTGCGGTCACGGCGCACGTCCAGCTCGGAGACGGAGAAGCCGCGGATGGTGGTGACGATGCCGCGCAGGCTGTCCCCTGCAGGGCCTACGTCCTTGTTGCGCACGTCTTGCAGCATCGCTTGGGAGATTTCCTGAAGCTCGGCTTGGGCGGCGGAGCCGAAGCTGATGATGGATTGGGTATCGCCCATGTCCAGCTCTTCCATGCGCGAACGGATCTCGGCGCTCACGGGTGCGTCTGCCTGTTCAAGCGTGACAACGGCATTGGCGTCGGCAGGCTCGGGCAGCACCACGGCGGTGACTTCCTCGACCATGGCAAGGGATTGGGTGGCTTTTTCGCGGGTGGCTTCGGACATGTTTGTCTCCTTTAAGTCATGGCAGCGGCGTTAGTCGAGACGCACACCTTCACGTGACAGCCGCTCGCGCAGCACGTCGATTTCTACATTCAGATCACTGCGGTCAGCGAGCAGGGACTTGCGGTTGCGGGCGGCAAAGTTCTTTTCGAGGTCATCGAGAAGGGCCAGATAATCGGTGCGCGCTTGGGCATCTTTGGTCCGCGCATAAATGTCGGCGAATTTCGCCGTCGCGTCGCGTGCGCCCTGAAGATAGACGCCAAGGTATTTGCGCGCCGCTGTCAGATCGCGGGGGTCTTCTTCCACGGTGCGGATGAGGTCACGGGCGGTGTCGGAAAAATCCTCCAACCGCGCCTTTGCCTGACGGTCGCCTGCGCGCAGGATCGTCTCGTGCATGGTGGTGAGGTGCTTTTCGGCCTCGTCCACCACACGCGCCACCCGGTCTTGCTGGAAGGTGTCGATGCCGTCCATCCCCTTGCTGCGCAGCGGATCAAGGCCAAAGGCCGCGAGATAAAGCCCTGTGGCGATAATGCCGTAGAGGAGGGGGGAGAGCAGGGCAAAGCCGTCCTGATGGGCAGTAACAGCCAAGGCCGCGCCGATGCCGCCGCACACAGCGCCAAGGATTTTGCGTGGCAGCGCGGGTTTGCGTGCCACTTTGCGCGCGTCGAATTCCGCCTGTGCGCGCAAGCCGCCGCGCACAAGCCATGCGGCCAGTGTGAGCGAGAGTGCCCCGAGCAGGGCGGGCACTGTCTCTTATACACATCTGACGCTGCCGACGATCTACTCCGTGT